>Ga0209700_101328_pt1 | contig 50819 bp, 27 predicted proteins | sample SiratroredBW_FD_187528 | JGI IMG/M metagenome (GOLD analysis project Ga0209700, IMG submission 187528) | Root nodule microbial communities of legume samples collected from California, USA - Siratro red BW (SPAdes) (version 2) | ecosystem: Host-associated > Plants > Roots > Nodule | place: USA...
CTTTTATCATTATTATTATTTCAAGAATACTTAAACTAATAAATATATTTTTATGTTATTATTGATTTTTATTTCTTTTTATTTTTATCATTATGCTTTAATTTAAAAGATTACCCGGACAAAATCAGGTGTTGACAGTCATGGACTCTTCATCTCTCCTTCATGCTCAATTGGGACATCCTAGTCTTGCCAATATACAACAACTTGCTCCAAGTTTATCCAAGTTGTCCAGTTTGACTTGTGAGTCGTGTCTTTTAGGAAAGCATAGTTGTAGTTCTTTTCCTAGTAGTGTCTCCCAACGTACTTTGTCCCCTTTTTTCCTTAGGTCACTCTGACATTTGGGGACCAAATCGTGTTAAGTCTAATTTATGATTTCAGTATTTTGTTACTTTTATTGATGATTATTCAAGATGTACCTGGTTATTTTTAATGAAAAATTATTCTAAGTTGTTTTCAATATTTCAATCTTTTTTAATGAAATTAAAAATCAATTTGGTGTTTCATTTCGAATCTTACGGAGTGATAATGCTCGTGAGTATCTTTCTCAGTCTTTTACCACTTTTATGAAATCTCATGGCATTCTTCACTAAACCTCTTATGCTTATACACCTCAACAAAATGGGATGGCTGAGCACAAAAATAGACATCTTGTTGAAACTACTCGTACTCTTTTAATTCATGGTGGGGTTCCTCAATGTTTTTGGGGTATACTATTCTTAGTGTATGTTATCTTATTAATCGTGTGTCATCTTCAGTTTTAGAAAATAAAATTCCTCACTCTATTTTGTTTCATGAGTCTCTGCATCTCTTACCCCCTAAAGTTTTTGAGTCTACATGCTTTGTTCACAATTTTAGTCCTGGGCTTTATAAATTATTTGCTCGGTCACATGAATGTGTCTTTTTAGGATTCACTAGATATCAAAAAGGATATAAATGTTTTTCACCCTCACTTAATCATTATTTCATTTTTGCAGATGTTACCTTTACTGAATCTTCTTTTTTTATTTTAAGTTTTTATCTTTTCCTCTTGCGTCTTCATCTAATCAAATACATATTCTAGTTGTTTGTGATTCTCTTGTCATGTCTAATGTACCTATTGAGTTGCCTCCTTCACTACCTCTTAAGGTTTATAGTTGTCGTCAAACTTCCCAACGTCCACCAAGTGATTGTCTTCTGGTGCCAGATCTTCCACCCCCTCCGACTCCGACAGTTGAAACTAATCTTCCCGTTGTCATTCATAAATGTATATGTTCTACTCGTAATCCCTCTCCACATTATACTTCCTTGAGTTATCATCGACTATCTCAATCTTTTATGCTTGCATTTCATCCATTTCTTCATGTCAATTCCAAAATCTGTAGGTGATGCTTTAGCCCATCCTGGTTGGTGTCAAGCTATGCTTGATGAACTCAGTGCTCTTCAAAACAATAGAACTTGGGAACTCGTTTCTTTACCCTCTGGAAAATCTGTTGTTGGTTGCAGGTAGGTCTTTATTATCAAAGTTGGTCCAGATGGCACTATTGATTGTCTCAAAGCTAGTCTTGTGACTAAAGGCTACACCCAAATTTTTGGTTTGGACTATAGTGATAGTTTTTCTCCAGTGGCAAAAATGGCATATGTTTGCCTATTTATAGCCATGACAACTCTTCAAAGATGGCCTCTTTATCAACTAGATGTCAAAAATGTTTTTCTTAATGAGGATTTGCAGGAAGAAATTTATATGGACCAACCTCTAGGTTTTGTTGCTCAGGGGGAGTCTTCTGGATTGGTATGTCATCTCCGCAAATCTTTATATGGTCTCAAACAGTCTCCCAGGGCCTGGTTTGGAAAGTTTAGTAGTGTTGTTAAAGAATTTGGTATGACTTGCATTGAGGTAGATCATTCAATTTTTTATCACCATTTGAATACTGGGTGTATCTATCTAGTTGTATATGTTAATGACATTGTTCTTACAGGTAGTGATCACCATGGCATTTCTCAACTTAAATAGCATATTTGTCGTCATTTTCCAACCAAAGATCTTGGTAAACTTAGATATTTTTTGGGGATTGAGGTAGCACAATCCAATAATTATATTGTTATCTCTCAAAGAAAGTATGCATTGGATCTTTTGAAGAAACTGGGTTAATGAATTCTAAATCTGTTGACACACCCATGTACTCTAATGTCAAACTTCTACCTAGTCAGGGGGAGTTCCTCTTAGATATTGAGAAGTATAGAAGATTAGTTGGAAAACTGGACTATCTTACTATTACTCGTCCTGATATTTCTTTTGCAGTTAGTGTGGTAAGTCAATTCCTTAGCTCTCCATGTGTTGATCATTTGAATGCAGTTACTCATATATTGAAATACATTAAAGGTTCTCCTAGAAAAGGCCTGCTATTAGTCATAATGACCATACTAGAGTTGTATGTTATATAGATGCGGATTGGGCAGGGTCTCCATCGGATAGAAGATCTACTTCCGAATATTGTGTTTCTATTGGTGGTAATTTGATATCTTGGAAGAGTAAGAAACAACATGTTGTGGCAAGATCTAGTGTCAAAGTTGAATATAGAGTCATGACCTTAGCTGCCTGCGAACTTATTTGGCTTAGACAGTTACTGAAAGAATTGCAATTTGGAGAGGTCACTCAAATGACACTCTTATGTGATAATCAGACTGTTCTTCATATTAGCTCAAATCTCGTCTTTCACAAGAGGACTAAACATATTGAAATTGATTGTCATTTTGTTCGAAAAAAAAATTATATCTGTAGACATCAAGACTGAGTTTGTTAATTCAAATGATCAATTAGCATACATTTTCACCAAATCTTTAAGGGGGGCCAGGATTGATTATATTTGTAACAAGCTTGGTGCATACAATTTATATGCACCAACTTAAGGAGGAGTGTTGAATATAATGGGCTTAGCCCATGTTCTTTGTTATTTTGTTACTATTTTTGTTACTTTTATTGCCTATAAATAAACAATCCTTTGTGTGTATTTTTACACAAGGGAATTAACCCTATGCCTACTTATCTTTATTTTAATAGTCTATGTTGTCATATAAAATATCACAAAGGTTGTTAACTAGAGAGGGCAACTTTTTTCAACTTATACAAGGTTTAAACACTCTTTTAATTTGCTGATGAACACAACAATGTTCTTTCTTGTATTAAGACTTTTTGTCACCATCCACACTTCTTTTATTTAACAAGATCTTCCGTATGTATAGTTTGGAATAAAATAGTCATTTCACATCTTTTGTAACTATTACTCAGGTCATTTTTTATATTGCTTCTTCTTGCGTATAGGTCTTTGAGGCTTCAAGATGCATTAAGTGCTCTTGACAAGCATTGAACGCTAAGGCTTCTTTGCCAACACTTCTAAAGCATGACGGAGCTTTACAGGCCTGGCTAGGTGGCATCTTTCCACCTTTGTGCTAAGTGTAGAGCTTGACACAACTGACTGACTTTGTAGCAATGACATCTTTCCTTTTATAGACAAGTTGTTTGCATGAAGCATCTTTCAACATGTTCTGCAAAAAATATTTGATGTTGACAATGCATTTTGTGAGATCTGCTTGAAAGATTGAATAAGTTGTAATTCCTACAAACGTAAAATAAAAATTTATTAAAGTTTGAAGTGCTTAAGGTTTGTGTCTTGTCAAACAAAGTATAATTGCCTGTGTTTGTACAAGCAAAATCAAACGATGCAAGTGCACAATATTTGTGTTTGACATGATCTAATAAAATATAAAATTATATTTTGTACTTTAGTTGTTTAAGCACACATTTAAAATCAAACAAAAAGTATGTTGAACTTGGATCTAACAATAACAAAAGCTAAAATTAAGAATTTAATCGATTAAAAACTCATTTTTATTCGATTTAAAATATAGCTAAATGGCCATATTTGAGTTTTAAGTGATTTTTGTAGGTGCAATTGACTTTAAAAGGTGGGGTTGAATGGAGTCTAAATTATTTTCACAGTAGATAAAGATAGATTGTTTAATAGATTATCTATTAGATTGTCTAACAGAATCGTCTAAGTAGACCATCTATCTGATTGTCTAATAAGAATAATAGAGTAAAAAACAAGTTCGATTAACAACAAGAGTAACAAGAGAAATACTTAAACTGAATACTTAAGATTTTCAATTATTCAAATTATTTATATTAAAAAGATTTAGAGATATTCACAATATATTCAAAAAAATATTTGCAATATATTAAAAAGATGTTTGCAAGATTTAAATTAAACAATTCTGTTTATGAAAAGACAAATTTTAGAGAGATAAAAAAAATGTGGTCCACACAATATGATAGGTAGATTGAAATCTTTTCATTTTTTGATACAATAAATATGTGATTGAATATATATATATATATAACATGGTTAAATCATAAATAAGAAATATCATTCAAATCACAAATAAAACATTAAATATAAATTTTGTTATGCAATCAATTAGTCTTATCAGATTGTCTATGGTCAATATATATTATAGACACTTATGGTCTGTTTGTTTGAACATACGGATTTGAGGGAACGATGATTTGCAACGAAAGTTGCAATTTCGATAAATTAAAAAATAAGAAAAGTATACACCACGTCTACTTTTTCTTTCCTCGCATTTTAACGAAGATTTGCAAGGATGGAATGTTTTTCTTTAAATAATTAATCTTATTAATATTTATATTTATATTATAATAACATATTATATTATATAATATAATAATAATACTTATTAAAATAATAATAAATTTAAGAAAATTATAAAATAATAATAGATATAATAATAAAATATTAATGAAAATAAAATATTAATAATAAATTTATAAAATAATAATAAAAATAACATAATTATAAAAATAATTATATTTAATTTTAAATTAATTTTAATTATAATTTCATCCATTAAAATTTTATTTTATTAATTATACCTATCACATAATTCATAATTTTTTATAAATTTTTCCTTTTTTTCTCATCATCGATCTTTTCATTCAAACGACCTAACTTTTCACACACTTTCCTTTCAAATCCACTCAAATCTATTTTCTCAAATCTACTCTTTCAACCAAACACAACCTTAGAGGATCTATCTATTTTGTATTGCAGTTATAAAAACATTGTTTGAACATTTAAAATAAAAATAAATTATTCAGTTAATTTTTGTTATCATAAAAACATAAACTTAAACTTTATACATGATTTTCTAATCATTAAACTATTTAATGGGTCACAAATGGTATAGTATTTCAACAAATTGTTTAAGGACTTAACATATAATTTAGGAACTTGACAAATTGTCTATACAATGTGAATTATCTAAACGAGTCCTAAGTTGGAGAAATTATTTCTTTTACAAAAGTTAAAATTTAAGTCATCCAAAATTAGTGTTTGTATTTATTAAAAAAATACTTAATTTAAGAAATTAATAAAATTTCAAATTTTTAAATGCTAGTTTCATTTGATTATTTTAAAAACAAACATTTTTATTAGCAAATTCTATATGTTTGTTGAATAAGTATTTTTTATAACATTTTTTTTAAGTTTTGTCAACATCCGATTTTGTCCGGGTAATATTTTAAATTAAAACATAATAATAAAAAAATAAAAATGAATAATAATATAAAAATATATTTATTAGTTTAAGTTTTCTTAAAAAATAATAATAATAATAAAATAAAAATTAAATTTTTCCATTAAAAAAAATGACTAAAAAAAAAGAAAAGGTGATGATTTTAAAAAATAAAATAAATAATTAATAATAATAGAAAAACGAAAATAACAAAAAAATAATAAAAAAATAAAAATTAAATTTTTCCATTAAAAAAAATGACTAAAAAAAAAGAAAAGGTGATGATTTTAAAAAATAAAATAAATAATTAATAATAATAGAAAAACGAAAATAACAAAAAAATAATAATAAAATAAAAATATATAAAAATTAAAACAACAGAATTTGAATTTTTAAAAAAAATATTAAATAATAAATAAATATAACAGTAAAAATAACTGCTTTCAAACTTGATTTGCAAGTTTTTTTAAAAAATATATAAATAAAACAAATAATAAATAAGATAGTAAAGAAAGAGTCAACTCTCTAACTTCTCACTGCCTAACTCCACGTAATGTTTTCTAAAAAATAATAATAAATTGTGAAACTGCTCAAAACAACTCACGTTCTCCACTTCATAAAAATAAAATTAAAAAGAATAAATTGTTACCGTTGGAAAATGGCTTAAGTCTCATTCCTGAGTAGATTCATTTTGGATATTAATTTTGAAAAAAATAAATAAGGAGAATAGGTCAAAAGTGATAACGGTTGAGAACCACCTGGATTTGAAAAAAAAAGGAGGATAATAAAAAGGGAGACACACACGTTGGAGGGGGGATCATTTTTGGAACACGTATACTGAGAAAGGAAAAGGGAGAACGGGAAAGAGAAAAAGGAGAGATCAGAAGTTACATTGAGAAGAGAAAAGAGTACGCAAGTATGTTTTCTTTTACAAAAGTTGCTTTTACTCTTATATTTGGTATCATGCATTTTAAAGCTTTACCTCGCACCCACTTCACAAAAAAATAAAAAATTACTACATGCATAGCATCCTACCATTATCACACTCATTCCCTCATCAACACACCTTCACCACGAAACCACAGCCACCACCACACCACTTGCAAATCCATCATGCATAGCAAGTTCTAAAACCTCCTCATCACCACCTTTCATTCTAATCTCACACCCTGGTGGAGCCTCGACCGAAACCCCCATCAACACCCATGTCATTCAACTGAACCCCATGCATCTCCCACTATTCATCAACTCTTAACCTCCCAAAGAAACCACCTTCGCTCCACCCTTCCACTTCGTTCATCACGTCAATCGTGCACTTCCAGCACCTTCCGCTTCGCATTATCACGAGCCACCACAGATCTTCCATGCCCCAAGTCATCCTCCACCCTGGCTACCACCTCCCTGCACTACCATGCCACCAAAATGTCGCCTCTGACTCCCTCCACGAGACCATTGTCAAGGTTGTGGACTTTCTCACCACCATGGCTATGCCCATGGGACTCTCGGACCGCCTCTCAGTCATGAAGTCCGCCAGCACCTCTTGCTCGACTCCAAACTGCACCATCAAGGCCTTGGAGTCTGCCACCACCTTGTGTCCCTTCCACCACCTTGCGTCCTCTATGCAATCAAGACTGCACCAAAATGCTAAGCTTCCCGTGTCTCCAAACACCCACCATGCATTCCACCATGCGTCTACCTCCAGCACCTTCCACATACACCTCAACTTCAGACGTTTCTCTCTGCCAAATAACCATTGCCGAAACCAAAACCCTACAACGAGACTTTGCAACGGCCTAAGGGTTAAGCGAAGAGAAAGAAGAACTTCAAAATGCCGAAATAGACAAGTTACGCTATCGAAGATGAAGAAGATGAAGAAGAGGGTTATGGCGATGCCAACAAATCCTTTTTTGGCTCCTTCTGATGGAACCTCTTTCCATTCAGATTCCTTCCTACAGCTTAATTTGTCTCGTCCTTTGCTCCGGGCTTGTGAGGCACTGAGGTATGCTAAACCAATGCCAAATCAGGCAGCATGTATTCCATTGGCATTGTCTGGTCGTGATATATGCGGTAATACCATTACCAGATCAGGGAAGACAACTGCATTTGCACCTCCCACGCTAGAGAGGTTGTTGTTCCGACCAAAACGCATGCGTGCAGCAAAGGTGCAAGAGGTTGATTCGAGATCAATGCCAGACATTGTTGTGGCTACTCCAGGACGCATGATTGACCATTTGCGAAATGCTAGGTCTGTTGATTTGGATGATCTTGCTGTTCTAATCCTTGATGAAGCAGATTGTTTTTTCGGAGCTTGGATTTAGGGCTGAAAAATCAAGAACTTGTTCGTTTGTGTCCCAAAAAAGGGCAGACTACGTTGTTTTCAGCGACAATGACTGAGGAGATTGAAAGAGCAGTTATTAACTGTGACGGTGATCTTGATAAGGCTGCTGAAATCTTGAGAGAGTTTTCCTCTCATACAGCACAACAATGTCTGCGGAGAGAGAGAGAGACCCAGGTTTTCATCACCAAGCTCTCTGAGCAGGCTGAGAGATATGAAGAAATGGTTGAATGCATGAAGGCAATTGCGAAGCTTAACCTAGAACCGACCGTGGCTACTGTTTTCCTGTTCTTCCTTTTGTCCTTTCTTTCATCCTGCTCCTGCCCTACTACTTCAGACATCTCTGCTTCCAATGCTAGGAGTGCTTCTATTGGAGTTTTCCAGTCTAACAGTGGTAATGTTCCATTATTGGTAAAGAAGCAGTCTGGCAGCATTATTGCTTCCTTGTCAACAAGGAAGGAGGATGTTAAGTGGGTGAAGGATCAAATCCGAATGGATGGGCTTCATATGCAAGACAATGTGTTTCGCAAGGGTATTAACCCTCGCACTAGGACTCAACAACTTGAGGATCTGGGACAATTTAAGGGCATATCTCACTACGAGAAGCCTGGATCAGATAATCACACCGCCTTCGCCAGCCATGCCTCCCTCTCCCTCGAAACCGAACCTGCATGCGTTGCCTTCAAAGCAGCCGATTGCCTCCACAAACCCTAAATGGTTTCTAATTAGTGGGGGTGCTCTCTGCACCCCACTTGTTTGAGCCTGCACCTGCACCTTTACTCAATTCCCAGAGTACCCTTGGCTATAGGTTGGGTTTTTGGTTGGTGGAGCTACTTCCTGCACCTCCATTAATTAAGACTACATCCATACCCCTCTCAATTACAAAACTATCCCCACAAATGCCCAAAAAGAGAAAACCACCACACACCATTTAAACCTCAGCTTTGCATTACTACGAAGTCATTCAATTACGTTCCATTTTTGCATACATGATCCCGCTTAAGCTGAAGTGTCAATTCTATGTTTCATATAACTGTTGCATGTTAATTTGATATACACCGTTTCTCAAAGCCCAGGCTTTAAACCTGGCACCGTTTCTTAAAGCCCAGGCTTCAAACCTGGCACTGCTGCTATCCAAAGCCCAGGCCTTAAACCTGACACTATTTCACAAAGCCCAGGCTTCAAACCTGACACTGTTGCTATCCAAAGCCCAGGCCTTAAACCTGGCACTATTTCACAAAGCCCAGACTTTAAACCTAGCACTGTTTTAAAAGCTCAGGCTTTAAACCTGGCATTGTTCTAAAAGCCCAGGCTTTAAACCTGGCACTGCTATCCCAAAGCCCCGGCTTTAAACCTGGCATTAACGCCATTCACTTACTCTACTTTCAAACACAAGCTTTCTAAAGTTTCAAAATATCAAATCAACTAACAATTTTTATAATCAAAGAACTACGTAACCCTGATTCTCTATCCTCAATAGAGATACGTAGGAGCGAGGTCAAATCCTTGTCGGGATCCCTTTTCCAAAATATATATCTTTTCTGTTTGTTATTATTTGCATTTTTATTTCTTTTCTTAGAGAAAATAGATATTCAAAAAATCACACTCTTTTACTTCGTCTTAGGACGGACGTTGTGGGGGTGCTAATATCTTCCCCACACGTAACCGACTCCCGGACTCTAAATCCGTAAACTTGTCTTATCTTGTTTTTGATTTTTCATAATTTTTCCTAATAAACTATAGTGACGACTCCACTATTTTAAAAATTAATAAATTATTTTTGTTCGCCGTTTCCGTCGTGACCCGGTTGAGACAAGTTTAAAGAAATTATCCTAGTTATTTATAAGGGTTATTTCAAATTAAACAACTTAATAAAAAAATTATCATTGCATCACATGATTTATGGAAAATGGATAACTTTTTATTTTATAAATAAAAGACATTAGTATAGAACTCCTTTTAAGTATTAATATGTAGATTAAATGTATAACCAATAAAATTAAACCAAACATCCAGGGTGAAGTTTTATGCAACTATTTAAATTTAGGTGACATTATAAAATTTATGAATTTGAGATAAAAATATCTATTAAACAACCAATTAATTGATTTTCATTTATTAGATATATTATTTCTTTTATTTGTGAAAAACAAAAAACAATTGTTTGAATTTTGAACTTGTACAAACTCAAAACTGTTCATTAGAAAAAAAAAACCCCTTGTAATTTCGTAATTGAAAAACAAAAGGGAAAGTTGATTCAAGCGTTAAAACACAAGAATTCAAAGGATCCAGGTTCTGAGAAACTCTCTTGGCCCTCCTCCTCCGAAGCGTTAGGGTTTCCAGTTTCATTTTTTTTTTTCTCGCCATTGGCCATAAGTGGCATCTCCAAGTTAAAACGCCGCGTTTTTGAAACCACTATTTGACTCTGTTCTACAATTCGACAGAGTATCGCAATCAATTACTTCTCACTTCCGTTTCAGTGAACCGAAAGTTTGAAAAATATCGACATTACCGCGCGACAGACGGTACGGTGTTTCGGTCCTCTGTCACTGGATTTTATCCCTAGGGTTTTGTTGACAAATTTTGACTTGCCATTTTTGCAGCATTTTTGTTTATTTATTTTTTATTTCGAGAAATATTTTGGATGAATCGTGGTATTAAGTTGTTAAGATAACCCTCTGAACTGAGCTGAGGGTAATACTTTTTTTTTTTTTAATTTTGTTAGTTCCGTAGTGATTAGTTCAGAAGTTCCATTTTTTGCTTTCATTTTTTTTTTCGTTGAAGAATGTATACTTTAAATTATGCTAGCTTGACAATTTAGTAGTATTTTCTAACAATTTGATTTTAACTGTATGGGTAGAAATTTTGAGAGGAAAACAAAATGTCCATGGTTGATGAGCCGCTATATCCCATAGCAGTGCTTATAGATGAACTGAAAAATGATGACATTCAGCTGCGGTTGAACTCGATTAGGAAGCTATCTACGATTGCCCGGGCTCTTGGGGAGGAGCGAACGCGTAGGGAGTTGATACCCTTTTTGGGTGAGAACAATGATGATGATGACGAGGTACTTCTTGCAATGGCGGAAGAGTTGGGGGTGTTTGTTCCTTTTGTCGGGGGAGTGGAACATGCTCATGTGTTGCTCCCACCTTTGGAGACGCTTTGCACTGTTGAGGAAACTTGTGTGAGAGATAAAGCTGTGGAATCACTTTGTAGGATTGGATCACAAATGAGGGAAAGTGATTTGGTTGAGTATTTCATTCCTTTGGTGAAGGTCAGATTATATTGTTCCATCGATATGAATGCCTTTGTCATTACTATGTATTGATTGATTGTACTTTGTAGTTTTGTAAGTAACTTATATTGCTCTGCTGCATTTGCCTGAGTATCTAACACTCTGGTGGTATTAATTGGTTGCAATATGTCTTAAAGCATATTCATGAGTAATGATGTACTGTATAGCTACTGTTCAACATCCTGTTAATTTTTATTTATTTATTTTGTTTCAGAGGTTGGCAGCAGGTGAATGGTTCACTGCTCGAGTGTCTTCATGTGGGCTATTTCACATTGCTTACCCCAGTGCACCGGAAATGTCAAAGACAGAATTGAGATCAATATACAATCTGTTGTGTCAGGATGACATGCCTATGGTTAGAAGATCTGCTGCATCAAATCTTGGGAAGTTTGCTGCAACGGTTGAATACACTCATTTGAAGGCTGACACTATGTCAATTTTTGAGGATCTCACTAAGGATGGTAATTGAATACATATTTCTGATTCTTTCTAGATGCCTTGGCTTGTTTAGTAGATTCAATGATAATTTTTCCTTAATGCAAGTGGACCTTTTAAATATGTAATTAACTTTAAAACATGGTTCAGATCAAGACTCTATTAGATTGTTGGCTGTGGAGGCTTGTGCTGCACTTGGGAAGCTGCTGGAGCCACAAGATTGTGTTGCACATATACTACCGGTTATTGTCAACTTCTCACAGGTGCATTTTTAGGAGTGCAAAATACTATTAATGACATAATTATATTTATTTATTTATTTTTTCTGTTATACTAAAAACTATGTGCTTAACCTAGTGATGTTAAGTTTCTAAGATTTATGCTGCAAGTTTTCTTTTGAATTTTTTTGGAACCAAGAAATATTTATTTAAATTGGATAAAAAGAACAATGAATAGGAGAGAAATCTCTCCGCTAAGGGTTTCTCCTTCATAAAGGATTTCTTTGTTCTCAAAGAGCCAATGATATGAATCTGAGCTATCCTTCTTCCCCTATTCATATCTAACTAACCCCTCTATCCAACTAACTAACCCATTAATATTCTAACTATCTTACCAAACTTATCCTTCTCTCTATATCCTAATATGACACCCCTCCTAAAATCAATCTTGTCTTAGAATGGTGGAAGTTGAATTCCATCATCATCTTCATCACCATGATGCTCATCTGCCCTTCTTGAAAACATTGGAGAATGAAAAATAAGAAAAAGGCTTGAGAGATTGATTTCTCCCTTAGTTCCTTCAGGTGTGTGTGTATAGATACAAGTTCCTACATTAGATCGAATAACAAATAGTACATTCATTCCTTAAATGATTCAAAAAAGTCTTTGCATATCCATTTTCAAGAGCAACTTATAAATTATCAAAGAATTATAAAGACTTATCCCATATCAAGATGTGGAACTTACTCATGAAAGGAAGAAATGTTTTAAGAGGTATGTTAATGATATAGTTGTAAGGACACAAGTAAATATAGAATTTGCAAACTTTTCAGATATAAAAGAAGATTTTACCGATGTTGACTTTTTAAGGGATAGAGGTAAAATGGATGCAAAACCATGGTGGAACTAGATTGTTAGCTTATCTCTTGATGAACCAAATTTAGAAGTTGTACTTTTCAATAAGGATGAAATGTAGAAGTTTTATCTTTTGTTAGACTTTTTTATATAAATGTTTCTCATAATCACACTCTCTCACACACACACATATATATATATATATATATATATATATATATAAATATATTTACTGTTGTGTCTCGTGTTTTATACTTTTCAATTTAACCATATCTACGTATCCGTGTCGTGTTGTATGCGTGTATGTGCTTCACAGGTAGAGATTGCTCCATCTCTAACGTTTCCTTGCCCTTTCCTCCCAACTCTCAAATACACCCTTCTAAGTTTATCGCATTCGTTTTATATCACCAATTTTCACGTAGTTTGTTCCACTGCAGGATTAACGAGTTAGGATATATATATAAATTAATTTTCTAAATTTCAATGAAAAACATAATTCATTCTATTCAACATCTTTATGATGTAAATAAGAAGGAAAACATAAATTGAACAATTTTTTCTAAGATTTATTAAGAAGGAATAATACTAAAATCACTTATTATAATTATTTTGAGATTTATTACTTATGTGAGGGTGGGAGGAACGTGTTTCCACCATACTGAGTCGCCATTTTATTTAATTAATGTACCTTTGATCTTTTTTTGATCCTAAACAGGATAAGTCGTGGCGTGTGCGATACATGGTTGCAAATCAATTATATGAACTTTGTGAAGCTGTAGGGCCTGAACCTACCAGGTACTATTTTACGAGTAGTAAACATGCTGCACATATTTCTATCATATAATTTGTTTATATATTATGTCAAAATATCGTGTTGTGATCTGTGTTTAATCAGTTGTAGGGCTGTAGCAGTCATGCTAATGGTTTAAAACCTTAAATGTCAAAAATTGTGATTTCTATACTGTTTTCCTCATATTTACTAAGGTCCATATTCAACGTGCTATCATTTTATCTGGTTATGTCTCTTAAGATTATCTCTTATGACTATTATTTTGTATAGAACGGAATTGGTCCCTGCTTATGTACGGTTGCTTCGAGACAATGAAGCTGAAGTACGGATTGCAGCTGCAGGGAAAGTGACCAAGTTTTGCAGGATTTTAAATCCAGATCTTTCAATTCAGCATATTCTTCCTTGTGTGAAGGTGTGTCTTTTGTTTTGGTCTTGAAATTCATTATTCTAAAATTTATATTTATAGGCTAAACTACTTTTGCAGGAATTGTCTTCGGATTCTTCACAGCATGTTCGCTCTGCTTTGGCTTCAGTGATAATGGGAATGGCTCCAGTATTAGGAAAGGTATGAGTATCAAATGCCATTCTTTACCATTACTGTGGTCTTAGCTTAGCAGGAAACATCCTATCCATGTCGTTTATGCTTAAATATTTGGTTGCATGTCCTCCAAGTTACTAAATTTTTCTTTTGGTACCTAGCTGCAAAAAAGTGAAGCCGACTTTTTTATGTTTCCTTTACCTTTTGTTTAAAATGAGTGGTAGACATCATTCAGTGCTTGGTTCGTTCTGTATATTTTGCAGTTTCACATGTGAATGACCCAATTGTGGTGCATGGGCAGCTGAACCTAAAAACAACTATGTACTGAAATATCCCTTTTCTAAATATGTAGTTTTATCTTTTGCAAGTTTGGTGATATAAATGTGTTGGACAGTATTTATGTTAGATTAATAGTCTTAAATAGAATTTATTGTAAAGGTGCATTGTGCTTTATGCCACAGCTAGATCTTAGACGTGTCTTTTCAGTTTCTTTTCTCTTCCCTTTCATGATGTATCTAAAGCTGTTATAAATATGAGATCCTCATAAGAGGGAAATACACTCTAAATTTATAATTCCTTTGTATTATTCTCCAGTATTTACATATGCAGTAGTTAACCAGAATCATTCTTTGAGGCATTTGTTTCAAGCTATATGTTACAAGAATACTACGACCAATAGTCTTATTTCGTTTTAAAATTTAAAAATGTTTGATTATGATTTAATCTTTCTCAAAATTATAATGATTGGAGGAAAAGTGGGAGTGGGAATGGAGATTCTTTCTGTATTCCCAAGAGAAAACAGCATATGTACTCCCCACTATGGGCCTGAAATCCTGCATAACATGAATATGCTACTTTATGGGAATCAACAACAGAGTTTAGTGCACTCTATACATATCCTAGCTAACGACATTGGCAAATGTGTAATGTAACCCGTGAGAGTTAAAGCCTATGCAATGTTATCTATGTTTGGTTTGTGTTCAGCATACATTGGTATTTTTACTATTTATTTATGAGCTATCTGATGTATATGTTGTACTTGGCTGGTTATTTTGTGGTATCCAACTTCTAATATTTTTGGGGAGACTTTTATGTTGGTTATACTTTGTTATGACTTTAATACTCTTAACTCTACTACTAAGGCTGTGACAATGTTGCTTATCCCTTCTTTCAAAATTTCCTAGATAGTATAGCTGATTACCTGTTCTTTTTCTTAATTGCAGGATGCAACAATTGAACAACTTCTTCCTATTTTCCTTTCCCTTTTGAAGGACGAATTTCCTGATGTGCGCCTAAATATCATAAGCAAGCTTGATCAAGTGAATCAGGTTTGTAATGTATGAGTGATTTATATTTGCAAATTGCTTTATAACTTTTGGCAACCTTATTTCCTTCTTATTTTTTTAAAATAATGCTACTACTTTTAGAACGGAACATATAATCTTATACCACCTTCTATATAATATACTTGCAAAATTAAAGTCATAAAGAAATCTAAATTTGCAATGATATGTTGATCAAATCTTTGTTGCAGGTCATTGGAATTGATTTATTATCTCAATCTTTGTTACCAGCCATTGTTGAGCTTGCGGAGGATAGGCATTGGAGGGTTCGACTTGCAATAATAGAATATATACCCTTATTAGCAAGTCAATTGGGTGTTGGGTTTTTTGATGACAAGCTTGGTGCTCTTTGCATGCAGTGGTTACAGGACAAGGTTTGTGGACTCCATTTGGTAGTTTGTGCATATTTAGGAAACCGCATTTTCCATATGACTATTTTCAGTAACCTCATTATTATTTATGGTAGGTTCACTCAATCCGTGAGGCAGCAGCTAACAACTTGAAGCGACTAGCTGAAGAATTTGGTCCTGACTGGGCTATGCAACACATAATTCCACAGGTTCATATCTTGGCTTTAGATTATTATTGTAGTATAATACACTATGCCTGTATGCAAGGTTATCAAAGTTGAGAGACTACGTAATCTTGTGGGACGAGTTTATTTCACATGAGAAAGATATTTCAATGATATAATTAACCAAAGTAGTTAAAACAAATAAATCCACAATATTAAAATAATTACATTTAGTAGTGAATGAGAATTACATAAGTTCAGAGTACCCTGAATAAATAAGTTCATACAAATATTACGAAACATAAGTCATTAAAGTCATAGAAATTAAATAACTAGAAATGGCAAATGTCAACTTTCTACGTCCAATCCTCTAATGACAAACGGTTCCTTCTCTTTGTATGAACCTATAATTAAATAGGAAATCTTGGTAAATATATAAACCGAATAAAGAAAATTATAAGTAATAAATAACTGAAATTACCGTTTCCAATGAGTTTCAATTACGCTCACATTTAGAAGACCTTCAGGTCAAGCTTAGAACTCGGATAGCAAACCTCGTCAACTCTAGAGTTCCATCCCTAAATATCTCCCTATTATCCAGGATGTAGTGCTTATCCTCTCCTACATTCCTTTGCATAATTCATTGAAAAAAGTCCCTAGCATAATGAAAATGAAAAAGTTGCAAATTATATATATATATATATATATATATATATATATATATATTTTTTTTTTTTTTTTTTTTTTTTTGGCGATATCCTTAACCAATCTTCTCATGCACATATTCAACCCCGCTTTCACCTATCAAGTCTAAAATTAGGTACATAGTGGAAGATGGGTTTGAGATAATAGGCAGCTGTATTGAAAAGCTTATGAAATTGATTGGCTCATCTTGCATCAATTATTTTCCAAACATCTTAATAGCTACATTCAATAATTATGATATATTAGAAACAATTTCACAAATAAGTGATTAAATTTTGAAAAAGAGGAGGTATAGAATTTTTACCTTTTCTTAATATTATTAAAATTGCACTTAATCTTCTCCTTTGCACTATCCATCTTTTCATATATGAAACCCATTTCAGGCTTTATATTTGAGTCCATCAATCTTAGGGGGCATGTTTCTGTATCCTCAACTAGACATTCTTGTCCTTTTATTGCTTCATACTTTGTTTGGGTATATTTCTTTGTTTACAATGTGATGAAATTTTAGATAATTATGCGAAACCATAGCATGAACTGTGAATGAACAAGGAACAGTTTTATGGCCCATTGGTTATCCCCCAAGATAATTTCACACTGGCTATTTGGGCACCCATCTTGATCACATTTAATGGTTCAAAACCAATGTTATCGAAATCAAATATTCTCCAAACTAAACAAGCAGGTTTGGTTTGGTTCAGTCCAAGTTTTTTTCTGTTCTCTGTTAAGTCCTTTTCTTTCCAGTTCGACAATACTTCATATCAAGCTTGTTATAAGTCTCCCCTCGCCCCTTCCTAATGTCTAATATGCATATTATGATATTCACTTTTAATATGATATACCCTTTACTGTTTTAGTGGATCTACCAAATGTATCTTAAAAGTAACGGGTATTGGCGTGTATGAAACAGGTTCTGGATATGATTAGTAATCCACATTATTTGTACCGAATGACCATACTTCATTCCATCTCTCTGCTTGCTCCTGTGATGGGACCTGAAATCACTTGTTCAAAATTATTGCCGGTTGTTATTACTGCATCTAAAGACAGGTATTCTAGCTTTTTAAGCGTGGTTATGGTGTTGGGTAATGTTAATACCACCTTTCTAACTGCTCCCTGTTTTGTCCCTTATAGAGTACCCAACATTAAGTTCAATGTGGCAAAGGTCTTGGAGTCAATCTTCCCCATAGTGGATCAATCTGTAAGCAGCTAAGCATCTCACACTTCTATTGTATATGATAATAAACCTCTATTGTGCTTTCTGTCCTCTTATATTCTGTGTTTGTTCTCTTTTTATTTTTGGCTTTATAACATAATTTTCCTTTAGGTTGTGGAAAAGTCTATCCGACCTAGTCTGGTTGAGCTCAGTGAGGATCCCGATGTTGATGTAAGATTTTTTTCCAATCAAGCACTTCAGGCTATTGATCATGTCATGATGTCTAGCTAGGCTGCAATCTGTAACACGCATTAGATTGAAGCCTTTTGTGGAGATGCTAATGTTTCCACCTATCGGAATACTTGTATTCTACTTGGGTTCTTCCCAGCGATAGTTAAGTGGTTTTGTGAGCTGCATCCTAGTCAATAACGATTGATATGATTTTGTTCCCTTGTATAATAATTATGTTCATTGTATCTTTAATAGGTTCTTTTTGTTTTTTGGTTCTCATAGAGATTGCATTTCTGGTCCTGTTACTGCAAAAATAGGATATTCAAATGTTAAGACTCAATATAGGGTAAGAGTGATTAACTCTTAGCTTGTACAACTGTATTCTCCGTTAGTCAATTGTCTATTTTTGCAAAGAGCAATAATGGCTCATTGTGCTTAACCCCACCGTGTTCTCTAAAATCATGCCACGAATGAAAATGCTTTGTAACCCAATTTTGACTCCTATTGGCCAACCCAAAATAGCTCTTTTGTGGATCATAAACCTTTACTTCTGCAGTTATTTTTACTCAAATAGTACCAAACGTAGACTAGCACTAATATAAAGGTAACGTCATCAAATTTGAAAATATGGCTATTTTGCATGTGAAAAGAAATTATTTCCTGATTCAGAATGTCCAACTAATAGCATAAAGACTAATAAATGTTCATTGATTTTAATTTTAATTGTAACTACTAATTTAGTTTATGTATTATGTAGTATAAACACTTAAACTGGTGAATGTATTTCAAGTAGATCATAATTTTTTAATTGTTAGATTAAAAGTTTCTTGTATCATAGATAAAAGGGTTCCTAAAATGTAAAGTTATTTGATGCTTAATAATTGATGTGTACTTTTCAAATAATATTAAAATATAAGTATTTTGACAATTTTTTATTGTTTCATTTTAACAAAAAGGTTATAAAGGTGTAATTTGATTTCAAACTGATAGAATATATAGTATCGAAATTTTGGTAGTAGAGAAAATTATAGATGTTAAGTTTAGTGAAGCCTTCCATATTGATAAGAAATTATGATTTAACATATTTACAAATTAAAGGTCCAGATGAAACACAAACTTTAGACAATGCTCTAGAGCCACAATTGGAAATATGTAACCTCACACATAGAGTAAAAGATTATTGGGGACAAAGCTGAGGATGAAGTAAGATCACTGAAAAATTAAGCCTGATCTGCTTTTATGTCTCAAACCAAACCAACAAATATAGGCGAAACTTTTCAGACGATGAGTAGATTGTGGTTATGGAAAAAGAGCTCAACTATTTCACCGAAAACATCTAGACTCTAGTTCACCAACTTGAACAAAAGAGTAAGCTAGATGAATAAACAAGATTATCACTAGTAAGAAGGTTTAAATTTCATTGAAGTTTTTGCACCTTTTGTTTGATTGGAAGCTATTACAAAGGTATTAAACTATGTTAGATGGATTCATTGCTATTGGATTTGAAGATTAGTTAATGCTTTCAAATTAAAAAGAAAAAAAAAAAACTTTATATGGTTGAAACAAACTTCCAAAATATGGAAGCACAACAAAATTCTTTCCATTTAGAAAATGGTTATATGAGAGACAAAAGTTGGCACTACCTTTTTTGGAAAGCATAAGAAGAATGATTTTACTATAGTTCGGGTTTATGTTGATAACACTTGGTTTATGTTGATAACACTATCTTTTGTGTTACTACAAATCTTTGTATAAGAAATTTCTAGATTAGTGCAGTATGATTTTAAAATGAGCATGATGTGAAGATTAAAATTTTTCTTAGGACTTCAAATAAAATAAAAGTGATCCATCAAAATGTTCATCAAGGAAATGTCTACGAAATTCAACATGGAAGGATTTAAGTCTATAAAGATTCTCATGCATACCTACAATTCTTAGACAAAAATGAAGGAAGTAAAAGTATATAAATATTTTGTATAATGTCTATTTATGCACTAGGTTTCTGTTAGATGTCAAGGAATCACATCTTAAGGTTGTGAAGAGATTATAATAAAAATCAAGATTTCAAGTTAATAGGATATTGTGGCATAAACATGTTACGGATAAAGTTGATAGAACGAACATCAGTGGAAGATGCCAATTTCTTGAATTTGACTTAATCTCTTGGTCTAGCAAGAAGAAAAATTCAAACGTTTTATCTACACTAAATGTTGTCAATTGTTTCTCTTAATATAATATTAATACTAATTTAAATAGTCTTTAAAAAAATGTTTAGAATCTGGATTAAGTTGAAAAGGGAAGAGAATGTATTGAGTTGTCAAATATTTTTTGCTAAAATACGAATTATTCTACTTAAATCAAGGTAACCTTTACTTGAAAAAAAAATCATCTTTAAAAGATCTCAATATTAATGTTTATTAATTTTTATGAGCATAAAATTAGATGTTTAATTTAAATATGTATAGGAGATAAGAAAACGAAAAAAATACAAAGATTTATATTAATTTGCTCTTACAAGATAATTATATCTAGTTATTAAATTACCTTCATTAGACCAAACTTTATATTACTTTCAAGTTTTACAATAATACCTTTAGAAAATAATAATACCTCACACATGAGATATTGAAGAATATAAGATCTTCTACAGTTGCGAAATTCTCTCACAAATTATACCCTTGACAACCCGTAGTCAAAATCAAATACAAACTCTAACATATTGAATCCTATAAATTCTCTTACTAACCCATATGAAATTCTATTACATGTAACATCTTAACCACCTTGATAAAAAAAAAATTCACCAAAGAAACTGAAAAAATGAAAAAGATCGCATGTACATGTTGTAGCAAGAGATGAGAATAAAAAATAAAAAGGTAAAATCCAATTAATTTCTTAATCTATGATTTTAAAGCTATTGATTCTATGAAGGAACGGCAATAAAATTAATATTTAACAACTCAAAATAGTCAAACTTATAAAAAAACCAAAAAATTCAATATTCCAGAATAGATAATTTTAAATAACTTTCTAAAACAGGTTTTCCATGTGTTCAGAAAACTATTCTGAGTTACCTATTTCGGAAATAGATTATGAATTTCTCAATAGAAACATATTTGAGAATCATAAATCTAAAAGCCAAATATCACCATCCTGCTAAACCCTAAACCAAATTCTAAAATTCTCCTGAATTATCTTTTTTGAAAAATAAAAATAAAATGTGAAAATTCACTTACAAACGACAAGCTTCCACCAAAAACCATCACAAACCGCCGAGAAATAAATGGAATTCCCCAACAATCACAGAATTGTAAAATCTCCTCAAAATATGAAAAGGAGAGGCACAATGAAGGAGAAAAAACTCTAATTTTTAAATATAAACACGTAAGCACATTTTAGATATTTCATTGACCTGATATAATGCACGTTAAAAAAATGATATGATGCAGCAAACAATTTCGTAACATTTTCATATAATACCATGTCAATGTCACAAATAAAAATATACGTATTCAACAAATGTCCATAAATTTGTTAGACTTCCGATATATTAATTCTTTGGTCAACTAAACTAAACAATAAATATCATTTAAATGTCAACCATAAACTACCTCCTTTACCCAACATTGTCATCAACTAATCACGTAAGATTTTATCTATATGCGAAAATACTTTATAACATAAGAAAAAGGTTATTCCCTTTAAAGAAAATAAAAGGGTACTATAAGTTATAATCCTATTTATTATTTCAAGATAAGGCAAATGTAAGTATATTTATACAAGTTTTTTTTGTTTAATCTAACGATTTTTCATGCCTGAACTAGTTAAAATATAATTTTAAAAACATAAAAAACATAATAATCATTTTTAATTAAAAACGTTTTTCTTACATTTAATTAAAAAAAGAATTTTTCTATAATTATAAGTAAATATTTTTTTCTAAATATCTACGTCACTACCAATTTTGATATTTCAATTATATTGATACTCTAAGATTCATCAATTATTTTTCATCATATAAAGATATTATTAAAATAAAAAAATTATACAAAAGGTGAAGGACTAGAAAAAAACTCATACAACCAAGAAAAACCACTCACTACTGCAACTTAAAGAAAAAGAAAGATTATATCTCTTGTGAGAAAAAGTAATACATATGGATAAAGTGTCCTACGAGCACAATCTAATTTATAACTTATTACTCTCTCAAGAAGTTTATCTTCTCTTCCAAGAAAATATGAGTGACCTCACAAACATTAATTTTTTGAACTACTTCTATAAAAATCACTCAAAAATAAATTAATTTTTAATGAAAGGTTATTTTTAAAATATAAAGAAACTCACCTGTGCTTTCTAGTTTGAGTGAGTTTTATCTATTAACATAATTCATTTTACTTATTCTTTTTAACACCTCTATCAACATTATTCTTTATGATCTAGCCTTTCTATTTGAAATCTTAAATAGAACACAAAAAAATATTATATTTTATATTTTATCAATAATTTATTTACTAAATTAGAATGATTTATTTATAAAATAAATAACAATATAAATATTACAAGATTTATTTATACTATTATTTAATGAATTATTTTTACTGATACAAAATTAAAATAAAACAAATATTTAAGTAAATTTACAATATAATTTTATTTTATATTATAAAAAGTATTATAACATTTTAAAAAAATACTATATAACATTTATTTTATATTATAAAATACTGTTGTTTTAATTTAAAAAATGGTTAACAGACTTTTTTTTATCTTTTTTTAATTTCTTTCATAATTTGATCAATTTAAAAAAAAATGAGTTAATATAAACTTTTTTTTCTTCGTCAAATGTATTGTTGCGATCATTTTTATATTACACGTTATTATTGTAATATTAGTTTCATAAATTTGATAAAAGAAACTATATTAAATAATTTTAAAAAAATAAAAATAAAGTATTTAAAATAGTAAAAAAATTGAAAAAAAAATCCTTATAACTAGAAAACCAAAAAGAAAAAAACATAAAATACTAGTCTTTGGGGGAAAACTCTCTCCTTGCACAAAGCAAGACACCACAGCTGAGACACCTCAATTAAATGTAACCACATCATCTGACAAATTAAATACTCATTCTGTTAGTTTTCATTTGTATTTTAAAATTATTTAGCATTAAAATTCTATTATACACTTCAAAAGAAGCTGAGAAGTATAAATATTTTGAGCATTAGGTCTGTATATTTAATTTTTAAAAAATAATTTTAATAAAATATTCTCTTAAATTTTTAATACAAATTTATTTTAAAAAATAGAAACACACAAAAAGCTGTTTTATACTTTTTCTTTTATAAATAACTTGAAGTTGTCTAAAAAGACTTTTAAAATATTCTTTTTACAGAAAAAACGCATATCAATTTCTTTTGTATAAAATTTACTTAAAATAAAACACTGTTTAGTAAAAAAATAATAATTAAATACAAACATATAGAATAGATAAAGTAGTTCCCAAAGTTCCAACTAAGCCTTTCCATTCATGATTCAAATATTAATGTCTTCTTTATATCATTCAAATCTCTGCGAATAATCAATTCCTTTATCCAACATTGAAACCAAGTTAACCACGTAACCATGAATACACAAATTAAATACTTTAGGTATTTGACTAAACGATTTCATCTACATAGATTAATATCTATATATATAGTAGATGCTTATAGTACCCATTTACATAAAATACCAAAAAAGTTTATCTTCTCTTCTTCCATTATAGCTTGGTAATATGGCTTCAAACCTAGAAACATATAAGCCATATGAAAAGCAACCACCCAAGGGACAATGGACCACTGGCCTCTTTGACTGTTGGGAAGATCCCTCTCATTGTAATGTTCATATGTTTTCATTTTATTAATTTTTTGATTAATTTTTATATGCTAGCAATTACTTTTGTTGGTTGATCTGAATATTGAAATATATTTGCCTAATATTGCTAGGTTGCTTAACATGGTTTTGTCCATGCATCACCTTTGGGCAGATTGCAGAGATAATTGATGGAGGCACAGTATGTAAGTCAATCAATATAAAAAATCTTGTATTTGAGGTCCTCTTATAAGTTTTCCATGAGTATGTGTTTTTAAATTTAAATGAACTTAAAAAATCATAATATCATAATTATCAATTTAAATTATGAACTTTTGTATAGTATGTTACAAAATATCAAATTATAGTATTATTAAATATTACATTTTGTTTGATAAAGAAAAATTAAAGAAATGAGACTTTTGAAATTACAGGAAAGTTATAAAAAAAATTATTTAAAAGAAGATATGTCTTGTGGATGTCGTTAATTAGGTGATGTATCAAAATTTAAATTAAATAGTGATAAATATTCAATTTTCTTTAGTTACTATAAAATTGATGTTATTGAAAAATCTAGGGGAACTGTCTTTTAATGATGTTGTTTTCCTCCCAATGATTTTGTTTTCATTTAAGCAAATAGTATTTGAGTCATAATTCTGAAAATGGGTATAATCAATTGTAGGTTAATTGGTACCTAGTCCATCAGTTGAATTACTAGCTTACTTAGTTTACAATAAAAAAATATTATATATTTAATATAATAGAACAAGTTCAACTGAAATTTCATTTTTTTATTATAGTAAAGTACTATAATATATTAAATAATAAATAAAATCTAAAGAATATAATTTTATTGAAATTCCAAAACATCATCATGATAAAGTAGCATATAAAATAATGTTCTCAATTACAACACAAATTCATAAAAAAAGGGAATAGCACAATTCCATAAATTTATATATATATATATATATATATATATATATATATATATTTAAATAAAAAAATATCGGGTTAAATTAGATTTGTTGAAGTTTTCGATTTTGATTGATCTGGTTTTATAAGACTGGATTGACTCAGATTGTAATTCCGGCTTGATCGTCAATCCAATCTAATCCATCGATTGAATCTCCATCAAGCATTTCAGAGTTATAATTTCAACAATATAATAAATAAGTAACTTATGAAAATAGCTATGAAATGAATATCTCATTTATATTATAAAGTTGGATGGGTGTTTAACTAAAATACTCACTAATGATCGCTTGATTCGATTTGATGCCACATTCAAATGTTCTAAAATAAGTTTGAGGACAAAATATAATGAATTAATAAAAAAAATGAGGATATCACTTTAGAAAATAATGAATGTTGAATTGATCTTAATCTCTTTATGAATTTCATTATAAAATCTCTAATTAATGTGTTTATACAAGTATTTGCTAAAAACAGTATAGCATTAATTTTATTAGACTAATAGTTATATTTTTGGTGTAGTATTTCTTAGACCATCATAAATTTGCAAAGTATTTTAATTTTTCTATAATTTGTTGATTAAAAAGTTATATTTAAATTGTGATGCATGATATTTTATTTTTGCAGCAAAAAATGCAGCTTGTTGCGTTTACACGTATGGGTTGTCATGGCTAAATGGTGCCATTTACAGATCCAAATTGAGAAGACTCTTCTCACTGCCAGAGGAACCCTACTCTGATTTATTTGTTCATGCTTGTTGCTGCGTTTGTTCCCTCACCCAAGAATTCAGAGAACTCAAAAACCGTGGAATTCATCCTTCCATTGGTAACTAATTATTACTTCTCATATATTATTAATTACATTTGTTCGTGTTAATTCTTTACCTAATCACTTAGGATATTGTAATTCAAATATTGGAAAGTTTTTTGTTATGCGAGACCAATTTTTCATAATCTACTATGTTGATTAATCTCGTTTAAAGTATTATTACCATCGTTAGTTTGATCAATTTTGAATATGAATTTCTCTATCTTCTTCCATCATGATACTGGTGAATGAGAAAATCATAATTTACTCTACTCTATGTATTAAATGCTAATTGTGTAATTTTCATTTCATTGAAAAGGTTGGGAAGGTAATGTTGAGAAGTGGAAGAGGGAAGGTGTAGAACCTCCAATTGTTCCCACCATGAATCGTTGAATAGAAGCTTCTGTGTGAAGTTGGATTGTTCAGGGTTACATTTATAAGTTCAATGTATTTTCATGTGATTTATGATTGATGTACAAAAGGTTTAGAAGTTTCATAGAAAAAGCCTTTTCATAAATGTTTTTAAGAAAAGAAATTAAATAAACTTTTTCATTTTTGTAATACGAGTTACTAAGACTCAACTTTGTCTTTTTTTATTTATGTATGTTGGGAAAATCCCATGAGCATAATGGGTGAGGTCTCCTAAGAATGGAAAATGAACTAAATTACATAAGAGAATTAACATCACATTCAACCCAAAATTTTAAGATAGTAGGTTTATGAGTCTTCTTTCTTATATATTGTTTAACTTATTTATTTTTACGTAATATAGGACTTAGACTCACACTTAAATATCCAAATATATATCATGTTATGTTGTAACAATTACCTTTTTGAAAAAGATTAAAAGAGATACCTTTATAATAAAAAATAATGCTATACCCCACTAATTAAAATTTTTGACATGTTTTATTGTGCCAACTAGTAAAGATGTAATACTTATTCAAACGAAAAATCAATTTCAAATAATATTAAATTATTATAAATGAAGTGAAATTACGAAAATGACTTTAGAATGAGCTAAACTCCTAAATTAACAAGAAATGCTTCGGGTAGCTTGAAAATGAACTTTGTATTACGGTAAATACATAAAGAAAATGTTAATTAAAAAATATAATTCGAATGTGCGTATAGATATTTTCATACAACTTTCTTGTGATATTTAAGATTTTTTAATTGATATAATTTACAACACTTTACAAACTTATTTAAAAAATAAAAATTTGTTCCATATTCATTTTTTTATAAAAATTTTAAAAGAAAATAATAATGATATGGGTATAAGATTTTTATGTTAATATCTCCTTTTTAATCAATCAATGTCATCTCAAGGTCACTACGAAAAATCCAGCTTTTTCTCACGTGTTCTTATTTATACCTCAAAATTATCATTACAAATTGAACCAATTCCTTATTTTTTTCAAAATGTAAAATTATACTAAAAAAAAGTACTATTATGGATAAAAAAGAAATGTATAGGATGTGATTTTAATAATACATCTCTCTTAGAACATAGTATTTATATTCTATTTCTACTATTTTGGTAGTGTGAGATATTCTATTAGTTTTTCCATTGATTAATTTTCATCAATAAATTTGGTGATTATTTTTAGTAAAATCATTTTTTCAATCACATTTATCAATATCTTACTTGAGATGATTAAATTCAGCATGATTATTCATACTAACAATTTGTTAGTATACCTAATTATATAAATTTAGACTAAAATTCTTCAAATTTTTTAACTTCTATAATCATAAATTAATTTAAAAAATTTCATAATTTTTCAACAGTTTACAATAATCAATAAAGTAAGAATTAATTATAGTTATAATAATATGAATTGAAGATAACAAAAGACGCGGGTTTTATGACTGTTACTCTTTTTAATGCAAGTGTTAACCTTTTTTTTTTAATTATATATGTGTATTATTGGAAAGATAACTTAAATACTTAAAAGATTAAAATTAAAAAAGAAAAAATAAAAAAACCATTTTTTTGTTATTATTTATGAGTTGATTTTTATTGATCTTTATTGATTTTTGTAAAGATGGCGACAGCTAGGGAATAAGGGTTGGAATTTGTGGATCCAAAGCCCAACAGAATTGAATGTAATGGATCCCACCAGAGTCTTTACTCTGTGTTTCAAGGAAGCTTAATTTATTTATTTTAAATTTGTTTAATGTTATATTACTTTTAAAGTTTTTAAATTTTTATTTTAATAAAAAAATTATAATATTTATATTTTAATAAATATTTTATTTAATAATCAATATTTTTAAGACAAAAATATATTATTTTTTTTATATCATCATTATATAAAGAGAGATACCTTTTTTAATTAAATAGTTTTATTCTTTGATAAATAAAAAAATAATTTATATTTAATAAATAAATAAGTAAATAATTTTTTTATACTTTAAAATAAATAACTTTTTTTTTAAAATAAAGTTATATAATTGTTCTGATATTTTTTTAGAAAATTATATTCATATTTTTTTCAATTAAATTACTATTTTTAATTAATTATAAAAAGAATAAAACTAAAAAAATAATAAAATTATAAAAATATAGAATTATATATATTTTAATGTAATAAAAATGATAATAAACAAAAACACGTATCTGTTCATAGTTTTTATAATAATATTTGAAAATAATTATGAGAAAATAAAAAAAGCTATTGAACCTGAAATAAAATTGAAAATAATCATGACAAAATAAAAAAAAAAGCCATTAAACCTAACAATGCTTGTATGTTAAGATCATTAACAAACTAAATAGTAAGTCTTCAGTTTGAACATATTTTAGGCCTTATTCTCTAAGGTATATTATTACAACTTCTTGGTCCACTTCTATAGATTTTTTCTACACTTCCATAAATATAAAATATCTTATTTTTTTAATTCTATAATTATAAAGTCATTTTTTCTTTAAAAAAATTTAAATAATACCTAAAATTATATTTTGTTTCTGGATTGTACTAATCTAAATTATATAATTTAAAAATATTTTTTTTAAATCTACTTCTAAACTGTATAATTCAAAAATGTTAAAAAAATATATTATATTTAAATATATCCTTTTAATCTGTATAAGTTAGGTACATATAAATGCACTTATATATAATTTTTTATCTCCTCATCAATTATTCCACAAGAGAATTGTTATGAAATGCTAATGGCAATTTTATCCACTCTTTTGACAACTTTCCCGTCATACTCCCTAAGTGTAAGATCAAATCATATTTTATAAGGCAGATCAGTATAAAATGTGTCCAAATTCGCATGTATATGCCATGCAACATATGTTTAAGTTAATAAAGTTCAGATAAAAAATGAAAATATTTTTATAATAAATTTAAAAATGGGACCAGACTCACCTACAATCTGGCTATCTTGGTTGAATTCGTGTTGGACTGATTAATCCATCAACTTATCCGAAAAAAGAAAAAAAAAAACTTAAATACAAATATATTTTTGCACTGTTAGTAATTAGAAATAATCTTACATAACTTTTAAACTAATTATTACATAAATTAATAAGTTTATGAAACATGTTAATCCATGATTAAGCAACAGTGTAAAAAATATCCAAACATTTCAATCAAATTCCTTAAACAATTACAAAAATTATGCAAGAATCAATCGAAATATAGCATAAGTTTGACCTTTAAATACTAGTTAATTATTTATGCTACTTATTTATGCTACGTGAGTGGTGATCCACCACCAATTTGATACTCTTGTTTAGCGACTTCGTAAAGCACAAACTAATTCAATGTTAAGAAATAATACAACACGAATATTATATTACATATGTGGTTACCAAAGCTACAAGTATGGTTTTTGTTTATATTTGAAGATGAATAACCATTACATTCTGCTATTATAAAAGTAACCTTCAAATTCCTTCCAAATGTTCATACATTTAATTTGGCTCATGTGTTAAATGATTGCAACCTAAAATTCAAAGCACTTAATGCAGAAGAGACTTATTAACATATTTAAAATAGCTTATTCTTCTAATTTGGACACTATTTGAAATGAATTTTGTAGAGTCCTGTTTTCTTGGACTCAAAACAAACATTGTCAAATGAGTATTTATATGTTTTATGTGGTTCTTTCATCTATATATATGAGTCTCAATTCCTATTTTTCTTTAAGCCTCCAAGTTTAATTTTTTTCATATATATTCATAAAAAACACAACCCCTTTTGGATCAATCTTTTAAAATTAACTATGGAGGCACAGTTTGATGATGATACTTTCTATGCTGAGATTAGGAGGCAGATTCTGCAATTGACATCTGAAGATGAAGATTTATTAGTTGAAAAACCTTTCAACAAAGCTAGTGTTGGTGGTTCAACAAGGCTACCATATAACAACACACCACCACTTGCAAACCACTTTTGCTCATGGGAAGCACAAAGTTCTGGTTCACCTGATTTGCATGTGAATTTGTGGAAGAGTGGAAGAGGTACTGGGGTGTTCATTCCTCAAGTTGTGACTGGTAGAAAATATCAGAGACCAGGTACAGATTCTTTGTCTGTTTCAATCTTTCAACTTGTTTTGAGTCCAAACCACTAGAAATATAGTTAATTATAGCACATGTTGGTACTTTTTTTGAAATTTTCCAGGAACAATGAATGGCAGAAAGCCAATATATAAACCAGTGGCAAATAAGTATTGAAGAAACTACCCTTCTTAAGTTTGTGTCTAGAGAAAATAGAAGATTCCACCTTGTTCATCATAACTGAATAATTTGGAGCTTGGTCAATCAAGTGCAAAGATGGTGAAGCAGGTGCAGAATATTTATTTTACATGACAGATATTACTCAATTAGAGACATCTATGTACAGAATTTATCAGAAACCACTTAGGATATACAGAAATTTGTGAAGTTGCTTTTGCATCTTTGTACACAATCTGTAGTTATATGTCATAATAAATGAATGATAAATAAAACTTAAATATATTGTTTAAATCTCCCCAGCAAATAGTGTTGTTAACAATATTCTTATAATTAAAACAAGATAAGAAAAAACATTTAACATTGTTTAATCAGAAATGTCGACCTGTTTAAAAGAAAAGGCAAAATACTGAGGTTTATCTTCCGAATATCACGTTACCATGTTTTTATGCTTTGTTCAAAGAAAATTCATGCTTTTATGCGATAGTATTATTGTTGCTGAAAGGGTGAGGTTGATATTGATATCCATTTACACCAGTCTCAGCTTTTAGATGTAACACTTGCACAATAATGGCCACATAAATATGCTACTAATATACAAAACATCCAAGCTGATAAAACTTTGTGCAGATGTTACAATGCCATCAATTTATCATTACAGAAAATTAGATTAGTAGCTACCAGTAACAAGGTTTCTTCACAGTATAGTCGATTTATTATCAACACTTATATTTGAAGGTGGAAGCAACACATGGTTTTGTTCCTAGTTCCTATTTAGAACAGAAATGGCCATTTAGTTTGGAGCCAACATAAGAAGTACTGCAGTGAGATGCACCAGAGCAAGCTGAGAGATACTAATGTAAGTCCCTATTCTCTAGGGCGTGCCAACCATAATGAACTAAGTGCTCTTAGTCTTGAAATGAAATCATTTTGGACAAGGAGTGCTCGAGCAGTTTGACGTGTTGTCAAAATTTGTTGAAGTTGTTGAAAAGTGTGCTGCTTCAAGAGGTTAGCCTAAGAATATAAAACATACTTAGAACATGGATACAGATACATAAACACGTGTAATCTCTAAAATATAGAAACTATCTCTAAAATACAGGATAGGGGACATGAATCTATATATTAGATCAGTATGATAAACACATGTAATCTCTAAAATATAGAATACGGAAACATGAATCTATATATTAGATTACTATGAATTATATAAATTGACAATTAAGATTTATGTATTAAAAAAATATCTATGAACAAGATTAGCCAAATATAACAAAAAATGAATCTAATTCATTTATCTAAAATCCAAAAAAATGAAAAGAAACTTATATAATCTAAATATTTTTTATTATATATAGGATTTGTTTCTTATCTCCGTAATAAGTTTATAAGTTTTTAGAAAATTATTGTATTAGTTCCTTTTAAAATTGTGTTAAAATGTCTTTTAAATTGAACACTTCACCGATACGTGTCATACAAGTGTGGTACGCGTGTCAGTATTCGATACAAGTCGGATACGGGACACAGGACACGCCACTTAAAAGGAAGTGTCTGAGCTTCATATATGAATCTGATCATGTTGATGGTGGTGGTGACAAATTTCAATTGAACATGTATTGTGTTGCTATCTAGCACATCCTCGTACTCCTTTCTCCCATTTTCCTCCTCCAACTACTAAGCACACCACAAGCAAGATATTTGGGCAAGCTAAAACTCAATAACTTTCCTACATAGAAAGAAAATGAGGAACACGTCCTCTGATGCTGAATTTTCATATAACCTTGGCAGGTTGAAATTTTGTATCTATCTTTCTCTTCAAAAGCATTAAATAAATGGAGTCTTAGTAAAATTAGTGAATGATTATGAAACAAGATACAAAGTTTCCACATGAGATAATCCATTCACAAAAGAAGTAAAAACTGAAAATGGAAGTCCATTTAATGTCTTAAAAATTTCTAAAAAAACAATATTTTTCATTTAGTAAGAAGTAGAAGGACTAGTAGGAAAAACTTCTAAGAGGGATTTGAAATTCTAATCAAATTTAGCTCCACAAAGTTAGTGTTTCATACCTGAAGAAGGAGACCCTCCAGTTGACCAAGCCTGCCCATTGCAAGAGCCATTTGGTCCATGTAATCAGCAACATTTCCACTACCATTGGGTCCTAGGGAGGTGGAGGAAAGTGTTTCCACAAGAAATTGCTGCAATGCTGCCATGCCTTGATCTAAAGCATCCTCATTCTGGTGAGAAGATTGTTGCAAATTACAAATTCCCAACAACTGCTGCTCTGTCAATGGCTCAAGGTGGTTCCTGATGATCTGAATCTCAAAAGACAACAAATGGAATTCAACAAAAAAGTATTTCTACAAAAGTGAGCACAAATGAAATGAAAGTGCTAAATTGGTGAATCACCTTGAGTAGTTCAGATGAACGGAATCCACCAAGCCACATAAAACTTCTTTCCAATGGAGTTTTCCACATTCCATAAAGTATGTGAAATATATCAGCCTTTGCTCCTATTCTCTTTAACCTAAATAACTCATTATAATGTGCAATGACACCTTCAACAAGGATATGTAACTCATCATCACTCATTTGAGAATTCACAGCCAATCTTAGATCATTCAGCAAACGTTGGTGTTCATCAACCCAGTGAGCATAGTCCATGTCAAAGGCTAATGTACCTACATATTCAATAAATATTATCAGTCCTCCTATGATAAAGTAAATTTCAATAGATTGCACTATAATAGCCGAACCTACATAAAGGAATGACACCACTTGTAATCCAAAACCTTAAAGCATTCGATTTGTGGGTCTCCTTTTTCATATATTGCTTATCTTTCTTATTTTTACTCAATATAGAATTTAGACTCATACTTGGATACCTAACAATTTTGGCCACATGCTAGTTAAGTTAATTTAACACATGAACATCATTAGAATAATTATAATGTATCTTTCAAGAAATCTAAGAAATTGAAATTTTAAGAACAGTGATGCCTACAATACAAGTAGATTATAAATCCATACACCGTTGTCTACTAAACTTAAATTTCAAGAGAATGCAAGAAAACCAATATAAGCATTATGTTTTGGCTACTGCAGGAAATAATGCTCAAGATATGTTTCTTTATAGGTACCATTTCCAACAGCCAAATGACCCTGTTGTTCCCCTTCAGTTGCAATAATTATACCCTGCAATGAAACAAACCAACTTAGATAACAAAATCAAATTGTCTACAACAAACATCAACCAGAATCCATAACTTCTTACACCTGCTGACGTGCTCGTTGAAGTTCTTGCTCCAATTGAACAAGCTTCACTCGGCTGTTCTCCAATTGCTGTACATATGCCTATTTAAAACCAAAACCTATAAGTAAATGAAATATGTTCCACTAAAATCTTGAACCCAACTAAACTGAAACTTCCATAAGTTTTATAAAGAAGTATATGATTTTGCTATTTGTACACGTACACAATTCTATCCTAGTATTCCAAAATTTGTAAATTTATAAAAACTAGTCATTGAATAGACCAGTCTCTTCATCAACCACATAGATAAAATACGTATGAAAAGGGGTGTCAATTAACTTAACAAAAGGGTCTCAATTATAGTTTTCTACATGTCAAGGTATAAATGTGAGCAATCCAATTTAAAGCTTTGAAGCAATTACCTTTTTCCTTAACCGACTCTTCCTTGCAGCCTCCCGATTCTGAGCCAGTCTTCGAAGGGTCTAGAAAAAATGGCATCCAAATATGTAAAGTATTAGTAATGAAACACAACTCAGTAGCTACAAATTGTACCAAGTTGTAAGAAAACACAAAACCTTCTGATCTTCAGGTTTGACCTTTGTCTGATCCTTGGAGTGCATAACCATACGCGACCGATTCTTAACTCTATTGCACTAACACATGGTCAACAAAACACTATGAGACATCATCAAGATTCAGTTATTCATCTAAAACATAAAACTGGTAGAAAGATTCTTCTATTAACCTGCTTAATAGGCTCACACATCCACACAAGCACACTTGCTCTAATTCTTGTTATCCAAAACTGTTTTAGAATGCACAAGTACTTGATCCAACATGTATGTAAACAAACCTTATCTTTTCAACTCAACTGATGATTGGACCAAAAGGAAATTCTACAAACACAATTATTCTGTTACAGTATAACTGTAGAAGTATTAAACATGCTTTGGTGTTGAAAACATCACTAATTTTTGATTCTGAATATAGTCCCGATAACATATTATAATCATGCTCAGTCCCAAAAAATTACAAAATCTCATGCTTATAGTTTTAATCGGGGGATATTTTTAGTCTCTAGCTGGGACTGAAACCACATCCTTGTTCTGTAGGAACTAGAAATGAATGAAATCTTGATAGAACTAAAACCAAAATCCCCACTATTTTCAGGGTAACAAATTTAAACCAAGTATGGACAAAATTCTCACTTAAAATAATTTAACATTATTGTCTTAAGCCCCCTTCTCCCAACCCAAAAGCAAATCAGATAGTCAAACTAGAGTTATATGCCAAAAAAAATCATTACATGATTGAGATAGAGACCATTTACTTACTTGGACTCTATCATCAGTGTCAATATCTGTGGAAGTATCATCAGTTTGTTGGCCATTATCCGCTACACCTGAATCAGCCCAATTGTCAACATGACCATTCCCCAAAGGCAAGGTTGGCATAGCCACTCCTTTGTGGTACATCAATGGCAGCCCTGTATCCATGCACCCTCCCCCACTTGAACCAATCTCGGAAGACGCAACATTCTACACAAAAACAACATTTTCAACCCAAAAATTCAATCACATATGACCCTCACAGAATAAAACCCATCTACAATCTTTCAACAGCAAAACCAAAAGGTAAGAAGAAGAAAAGCCACCGTGCTCAATGTCCCATATTGCATGTTACTGCCACCAACAACATTGCTTGACTTCACACTATACATAGAACCTACAAAAGAATACAAAATCCAAATTAGAGACACACACAAAAAAGATGCATCTCATGTAAGAGTTTAAAAATATAATGGTAACCATATAATCACATGATAATCTTACTTCACTTGAATTTACAGTTAACATGCGTTTATAAGCAACTACTTTTTTCTTTCAAAAAAAAGACTTTTTATTTCGAAGACTATCTCATAGAGATATAGAAAAACAACAATTATTTTCTTAAAGCCATGTTCATTTTGTTCAAACGGTGCAACCAAATACAGTGAGAGTGGGTTACTTGAGCCTAAATCAACACCATCTTCTTGATGAAAAACGGTAGAGGTATGGTGAAGGTCCCCAAGATCACAGAACCCGGTGGTTGGGTTTCGGTTGGCGTCGTTTCCCCTGTTCCAAAACAGAGAAGCTCTGTTTATCAGCAAAGACAGAAACTTGCCAACACCAAAACGACACAACCTTGTTGCACACAAAGAGATACAAGAAGAATGATAAAGGGATATGAATAAACAAAAGGGTATGACAAAAGCTACTACAAACCGAAGCAAAAAGGAAGAGTGGCAGTAGAGTTGTGAACTTGGTTGTGCTGTCTTGAAGCCTTGCATATTTTTCACCAAACTAGGGACCGACCAAAACAAAAATGTTACTTTGTCTCTCTCGTCACGCAAACATCATCATCATCAGACTATGTTGTTGTGATCAGAGAGCAGAAGATTGTTATGGGAACAAGAAGAAGGTTGTGTGAGAAGTGAGCAAATCTTGGCGTGTCTATAAGAAGAGAATGGCATGTAACTATGTAAGTACTTTTGTTTTATTATATATTTTTATGTGTCATATGATATAGTATATTATTGTTTGAGGTAGTAGTAGGGTGTTTATTGCTCATTATTATTGCTATCTGACTTAGAATTTATTTTTTTCAATGCCTCTCTCTGAGACACAGTCTCACACTGTTCAATGACCATCTCAATCTCTTCACCATTAGACGTCTCCTTCGTGCTTTTTATCCCTAGTCCTATATAGTTCCTACCTACGTGACATTGTGCTGTGCATTTCATGTAATAAAGGTGTGTGATTATTCCTAAGAAGAAGTTTGGCAACTCACCAAAGGGGCATTAGAATTTAGAAACGTAAAAGAAGAGTGGTAAAAGCCACTAGACACACTCACCAAAACAGTGCTTTTGCTAACAAAAGAGAATAACAGTGAACAGTGATGTGTGAATTCGTATCAGAAAGTGGCCAGATTCGAATTTGGAAGGCATAACTTGTAACTTATAGCGTTTACTCCACTACAGCTTAAAATAACGAGAGTAGAAAGCTTAAACTTGTAAATTAAAAAATGAATTTTTTTTATCTAAAAGTAAAAAAAGATTCATTCCTTCTCACACTATAGGCAAATAAAAGTAAATACATTGTTATGTGTATCTCTCCTCTACCTTTTTTTTTTTTTTTTTCACTCCAGCGTATTATTAATTAGACGTATATTTCAATATAAAGCTTTTGTGCGAGATAAGGAAATGAATTGATCTTATTATATACCGATCTATTAGTTGTAAAATGTGAATATATTTTTCACATTTTTAAGGTAATAAGCATAACAAAATATAAACCTAAACTAGTTTTTCAAAATAAAAACCTAAATTAAGATGATTAACTCTCAATACACTTAATATTCCCCAAAATTAACTAGTTTCACATATATTAAGTATAAAAAATATAAAATCTTCTATTTAAAAGATTAGAAGGTGTGTTCAAGAAATTAACTAAATGTGAGTAAGAAAAACCTAGGGTAGAATATCTCCTGTACAACTCATTTAGTTCATGTAATCATGATGTAAATAGGTGTATAAATTAGCTCTAACTACCAAGTAATTGAAGTTAATATATGATACTTCACTTTGTTCGAAAACATGTTAGAAGCTTCTTAAAGAAATACCTTTTTAAGAATAAAATATATATAGTGATAATGAGTTCGAATTAACTTCTATGAAAAGAGATTTGTTAGGTGATGAGACACATGTTTAAGCATGTATAAAAGAATGTTGATAATACACAAATGGAAAAAATATTAAATACAAGATGTCTCATTAATAACAAATTTTGTATACTTGTTATTGATGAAGGAAGTTGAACAAATAGAGCTTGTTAAAGGATGATGGATAAACCTCAACTACGTACCTTATCTTGTTCTAAACCTTACAAGTTACAATATTTAAGTGAAGATTATGAAATCCAAGTCAACAGACAAGTATTTGTCTCCTTCAATGTTGGTAAGTATAAAAATGAAGTACTTTTTGATGTGATGAAGGCAAATCACATCTTGTTAGGAAGACCATGACAATATGATACATATGTGATTCACGATGGTTTACTAACGAGTTCTCTTTTGAACACTTGGGACATAAATATTTCCTTAAGACACTATCTTCAAAGGAAGTAAACCAAGATCAAAATCTAGATGAGGTAAACAAAAGATCGAGAAAAGAAGATCCTAAAGTTCCAGAACAAAGGAGAGAAGAAAGTCTCTTAATCACTCACATTGAGGTTAAGAAGGAACTATTATCTCAAAAATAGTTATATGTTAGTTATCCTAATGTTTGTTCTTTTTCTTCTCCTTATTTGAATAAACTCTTTAGGCTTCGAAAAAGTACCAAAGGAATTGATGATGTTTTTCAAGACCCGTCAAAAGAACTTCCTCTTTTGAAGGCTATTAAACATCAAATAGACTTGATTCTAGGAGCATAATTACCAAATACGTTAGTTAATAGGAGCAATCCAAAGAAACCAAGAAGGTTCAAAGACAAGTTAGAGTCTTATAGACAAAGGATGGGTCTAAGAAAACATGAGACCAAGTTAATACTTGTAATATTAGTGCATAAGAAAGATGACACTTGGCGTGTGTGTACAAATAGCTACAATCAATATTACTATAAATATAAACATCCTAACCCTAAACTTGATGACATGTTAGATTAATTACATAGTTCATGCATATTTATTAAAATTCATTTAAAAAGTATATACAAACCTGAAAACGTTTTAGGTTGAGTTCAAGAGGGGGGGTGAATTGAACTTTGAAAGATTAGTTTTCACAATTTGAAAAACTTTAATGAATCTCGGTGCTAAAGATATAAAGTGCAGTAAAGAAATAAACTGATTCAAATCACGAATGAACAAATTTGTTTTACAGGCAGACAGAGATTCTCAAACAGCACACACAGCAGATTCACAATCACACAACAACACCTTATGCAGATCAAGATCACACAGTTTCAAAAGCAATATTACACTAAGAACTGAATCACACAAAATTCCAAATTTGAATAAGAGCAAAGAAGAACATAGTTACAAAGTACCAATTTGAAACACCTAACACAACTCCATATTGATTTCAGTCAATATTAACAAATCTGATAAAGTTTCCTAACACCAACAATTAATACAGATTTGAGAATTATTTAGAATGCAGATTCAACTGTCCAGTTATACCAAGAACACAAAACAAGAATACAAATTTTGCAGTATTACAACAATTCAGCCAAAGTTTCAATTATTTGTAAAATCACAGATCCAGAATCTTATATGTAATGCAGAATTAGAAAAGAAACAATCTGTTAAGCAAGATTTCTTTGGCAACCACAACAGATTTATCAGAACCAACAACGAGTTCAAGTTATAAGGAACAATTCAATATCCAACAGAGAACTTAAACAAATATTATCAAGATTACCAGAAATTAATTCAATTTTTCAATTAAATTCAATGTGCAACGCAAGAACAATACAGAATTGAAAGAGAAGGGTCAAGAATAGTAGAACACAGAACACAGTCAATTATACTGGTTCATTCTTCCTCAAGGGCTACGTCCAGTCTCCTTTGCCCCTAAAGCAAAGAAAATTTTACTAACTTTGATCAATTGTTTACACACAAACAATTACACAATTCTTACTCCCCGTAAGAATCAAACACCTACTGAAATGAGCACCTACTCCCCGTAGTCCCCACTCAAATCAGCAATCACACGTAGGCTAAACCTATAGCCTACAACAATACACAATTTCAATAGTTTCACAAATTTGCAATTAATTTACACAAATCTTGATACAGAAAGGGATCAAGAATTGTAAAGAAAAACTTTCTGATTGGCGTACAAAAGAGGCCTTTGCACAGTGTTGAAGAACTCCAATAACACAGAATGGGTTAAATGTTACTCTTCAACAAAAAAGCCTCAATTGATTTTCCTCAAGAACTCTCAATTTCACAAAAGTGTTTTTCACTGGTTTTTCTACTGTAATGATTCTCTCTTTTTGTATCTGTGTTATGGCGCATTTTAGAAACCTTAATGTTTTTATAGAAGAAAAGGCATGAATTCAATTTTTCAAAAAACCATTAATTCAGTTCTACCAGGCATCGAATAACTCGATTTCATGAATACGGAAATCACTTTATTTGGGCCCAGTGCAGTATTTATAAACCAGTTTAATCCAAAACTTGGCTAACTCTTTATTTTAAAATCTTAAACACTTTTAGACCTTTGTGCTGTTGGATTTCTCCTTGACTATGCATAGGTTCTTTGCCAATCAAGCCTAAACCCACTCACACCAGACCAAGACCTAAACCACATCCAATTGCTTGCTTGCTTTGCCTTGTTGTCTTGTATGGCTTCATCAAATCATTAGTCTTGTGAAAGTACTAACAAAATCAAATAATGGTTAAAGAAAGAGATGAGTGGAAAATAATTTAAGACTAAGTTTAGTTTGTATAAATGGTTAGTCATGTCTTTTGTGCTAACCAACATGTCTAGCACTATTATAAAAATTATATATCATCTATACTTAGGTCATTCATTCAAAAATTCATAGTAGTGTACTTTGATGACATCTTATATATATTACGAATAGGAATGATCATGTAAAAGATATAAGAAGTGTGTTTGAAATGCTTTCGAAAGAAACAATATATGTGAATAAAGATAAATGTATATTTAACATGAATAATGTTATCTTTCTTGATTTTGTGGTAAGCTCCAAGGGGTTCAAATATATGAAAAAAGAGATTAAGGTTATAAAAGATTGGTCAACCCTTACAGATGTTAGCAAGGTAAGATATTTTCATTGGTTACCTATAGCCAAGGTAGTATACTTTGATGACATCTTACATATATTACGAATAGGAATGATCATGTAAAAGATATAAGAAGTGTGTTTGAAATGCTTTTGAAAGAAACAATATATGTGAATAAAGATAAATGTATATTTAGCATGAATAATGTTATCTTGGTTTTGCGGCAAGCTCCAAGAGGTTCAAATATATGAAAAAAGGGGATTAAGGTTATAAAAGATTGGTAAACCCTTACAGATTTGTAAAATATTTAAGCATTATAGCCACACCTTTAAATGAAATTATTAAAAAAAATATTTTACAGTTGGATGCCTTTCAAACTCGAATTTTTATTTTGTTTTAATCCATGCACATATACTTGCTCTTCCAAACTTTTTAAAATATTTTCAATTAGAGTGTGACGCATCGAATGTAGGAATTAAAGCATTTTTACAGTAAGAAGGGCATCCCATAACTTATTTTAGTGAAAAATTGAAAGGAAGTTGCATTAATAATTCCACCTATGATAAGAAACTTGTTAGAGTAAAGTCTAACAAACCCCAAATTATTTTTATTAAGTGTTTTACAATAAAGTATACAACATGATTTTATGTGTATTAAGTAATGACAAATGTAAGTTATTAAAGCAAAAGAGCAACACTTTATGATTTTGATTAAGTGTTAAAAATAATTAAGTGTAAAATATGGCCATGTTTCATTTGTAAGATGATAGTTTAGTTCAATAATAGATCATGTAAGACATTAGTGTTTTTTTTGATGGACGATACAATACTGAACAATCCTATTTTACGTTTGTCATAACACAGATGTGATCAGACGATTAAAACATAGAAGTGAGCTAACCTCGTATAAAATAAAAACATGTTGCTGGGAAAATTGAAGGGGGAAAACATCGGGGAGATCAAACAAGAATGAGACAAGAGTCAGACCCACATAAGAGAATGACACCACCTTCAATCCAAAACTATAAAGCATTAGGTTTGTGGGTCTTCACTTGGATACCTAACACATGTAAATGCTTATTATATGTTACTGGAAATGTCTACCACTTCCATCTACCAAAGAGATTCGTTAAGCAATTCACTTCAGAAGATTTCTTTAATAAAGAGCTAAGACTGCTTTTCTTTAACAATTCCCTAAACTAGGCAAATTGTCAACTCTGGAGGAATTAACACTGTAATTTAGACAAATCAAGCAATGCAAACTTTCCAAAAAGATATAAGAACATCCAGTTATTGAGAAGATTACATGAAAGAGAAAAACAACATTTAATGCTACCCAGATACATTTAATGCATCCTAAAGCAAGCTCATAAAAAATAAAAGACATTTATAAAATCTAAAACCGTTCAATGGACAAAAAGGGATGTCTGAGCTTATATAAAGCAACTCAAGAAGAAAAAAAAATAGATAGACTACTTTGCATTGTATAAGAACACTGATAAAATTTCTGCACCCAAACTGTTAGTGTTCTATCAACCAACTAGAAGAGAGTATAACCTTCATATATTTTGACAGATAATAATTCTCTCTAGTGAGAAAATTGTGGGATCTATAGATCACCACTTAAATAACTTGTGTATCTTAGTCAGGAGTAGCTATTTGACAAACAATATTAAGTCATTTAGGTCAGGAGTGGCTTGTGAAAATAATACTTAGTTAAGTTAGGAGTGGTTCGTAAAAAAAAATAAAATACTTAAACAGTGTCAACTAAGAGTGACTACAAGTTGAAAGAATACTCATTAAGCTAGGAGGGGCTTATGTCAAGAATACCGAAGGGAGTTAAGCATGACTACGAGCCAAAATAATACTCAAAGGGTTAGTTAAGAGTAGCTACGAGCACAAAGAATATTCACATTGTACTTCACAACATTAGTTCACTCAATGAAACTTAATCAGTTGGTAGAGAAATGTATGTAGTATGTATGGTCCATGAACCAGTATAAAAATACAATGTGCATTCTCTCTTTCTCCATCTCTTTAGTTTGCATATTGTTTATTTTTTTCTTCACTAACATAGAAGCATAGTCATTGCAAGATTTCATATAACTAAAATGTTTTTAAATAAGTAAATTAGTTAAATGGAAAAGCTTCATCTGACCTACTTCATCATAAGAAACTATCATCAATTGACCACTAAATATATAAAATTATCATCTAAATATTCCCTTATCATCAAAATAAAATTGAACTTATCAAGATGAGCCTTTAGAGACAATACATTCTCTATACACAATCGAAGGAGTCATCTTTAAATAGAAACTTGTTATAAATAGACTTTATCATAAAAAAACTTCTTCAATTTTAACCACAACATTGTTGAGGTCTTCTCCTCTCCAACCTCAGGCATAACTTTGTTTGAGAGTAATAGAAGGATCATTAACGAGCCTTTTCTTCCTTTTACTCTAGAACATGTCTATCTATGTGTAGTGTATTGCAATGTCTTCACACATTACTTCTTGAGTAAAAGCCTCATTTTAATTATCTATATGTTAAAACTAGTATTTCTTGATGTATAAAGTGATACTTATTTTATTATAATAACTTATCACTAACAAATCTAGAAAAAGATTGAATAATATTGATATCGGTTTTTTGTGTATCAAATGTCGAATTGAACCCAAAATTAATGAACGAGGAAATTATGAATCTCACCAAATAAAAACAAAGAGCAAACAACAAACACAAAGATAAAAATAAATAAAAGGAGTTTATGTATTACGTATTAAGTTACATCCTTTCTCATTTTTGTTATCCAACTTGTTCTTATATAATCGACAAAAACAGATTAAAATACCTAGAACTGGAAAGCAAAATCATATTTAACAAACAAAATCTGATTATTAATTTACCATACAGTCTACAACTCTACACATTAAACCTTTACTCCTAAACGCTACTCACTAAATATTTATAACTAAATTTCTACTTTAGAAAAGTTTGATATAACAACGTTATGTAATAATAAATAGTAAATAATATAGGGTTCTATTTTTTTCATTACTTTATTTATTTATATGTAAAGTTGATTTAATAATATAAGTGATAAGATATGTGCATAATTTTTTACTATTATTTAATATAATAATGTATTCTTTATTCTTATAAACTCAGCATGTATAATTCTAAATAAATTTTATTTTAAATTATTAATTACAATTTAATTCTAACTATTTATAAAAGCTAGCAAAAAGATAAGCACTACTTGTCTGTTTACTTAATTTATAACTTTAAAAATATGAAATTAATTTTCTTAACATTTTATATTTTTAATAGTTTAATATAACTAATTTCATACAAGAACATGAAAGAAAATAACAAGTGTAATTGGTGATTAACAAAGTAATTAAAAAAAGATGTAATAAAACGTAAAGATCAGTTGATTTAATGATAAGTAATACTTGTCACTTATAATTTTAAAATAAACAAATCATTTTATAATTTGAATAAAAAACATTATATCTTTTTTAATTTTTAAAATAGATATTAATTATTTTCATATAAAATTAATAATATTTTTATGCCTTTAATAAAATAACATTTACGTGTTGTGCTTTATTTAAAATTAATTATCATGCCTGGGTTTAAGTTAGCATATTAGTATAAATTGAATTAAATAGACGATAGTTTAATTATTTATTAAAAATAAAATTTCTAAAAAGAAAATATAATTTTAATTCTATTTTTATAAAACAAAATAAATAATGCTTACATTGTTGAATAATATATATATATATATATATATATATATATATATATATATATATATATATATATATATATATATATATATATGTAATATAAATCACTTTAGATAAGCATTGATAGCACACGTAGACTTTTTTTCTTTCTTAGATTTTCTATGTTTTACTTTCTTAATTTTGTTCCAAATTCTTGATGTTTTATTGTGGTCAAGTTTTATTGAACAGATTGTTAGATATACTCCTTATTTAAATACAGTAACTATGATATTTTTTATATTATAATATGGATTATAATTAAAATTTAAAAATAGTAAATAAAGGTATTTTAGATTATTAGTAATATTAAATATTGTACCATAATCTTAAACATCACAAGTTTAAAAAAGGAAAGGCTATTACTATGGTTATGGTGAGTCACATCATAAGCCAAGGGATAAGAAAGATAATATGATCATCTTCAATCCCCCCTCTCTCTCTCTGTAGTCTAGGGCTGAGCTTATCAGATTATCTGAAATCTGACCTAAATTCTCTGTGAAGAGTTTTGGCAGAGATGGAGATACCCTTTTTAGTTCTCTCTCTTCCTAAAATTAATATTGGTGGTATCACCAAGGTTGCAGATATGAGATAGTGATGAAGAGACGAAGCACAAATACAATTTTTTTCACAAATGACAAAAAAAAATTATTCTCATAGATACTTATTTTCCTTTAATTTAGATGGCACGACAGAAAGTGTTTAAGAAAAAAAGAAAAACACGGAAAGCTCGTATATCTATAAATAAAATATTATTTAATATAAAAATTAAGAAAAAATAATAATTTCTTTTTTCTTGAATGATCTGCAAAAATTTAAAAAAAAATGAAAAAATATAATAAAATAATAATAAAACAAAGATATTAATAATAAAATAATGATAATAATAATAATAAAATATTTTTAAAATATATATTAATGATATTTATATATAAAAAATAAAATCATAAATAATAATTATAATAATAAAACCAAGATTAGAATAATAATTAAAATAAATTTATAAAAAATAATAATTAATTTTTGTTTTAAAGTAATTGATAATATTATAATTATATCAGTTATAAAATAATAATTTATTAATTTTACTTAAACAAATTAATTATATTTAATTTTCAATTAATTTAAATTATAATTTTATCTATTAAAAAATTATTTTATTAATTACATACATCATATCACTCACAAATTTTTATAAATTTTTCACTCAAATTTTATCATTTTTTCTTTAATCTAAATAAACAAACTTTCTACACACTTTTTTCTCAAATAATTTCAAATTCACTCTCTCAAATTCACACATCAATTCAAACAGACATTAAGAATACTTCAAAATAATACATTTACACTATTCAATAAATTTATATAATTATTTTGTATTTATTATTTTTAAAAATTTAAATATTTATTTTCTAATTTCTATCTTGCTCTTAAAAATATGTTTTGAACTGGTTGTTTGGGCATGAAACGATCATCTACTTTTCTTTCTAAATTAACAAAATAGTCTAATAATATATTAGAATTTGATTGCTAAAACCTGAATTCTGGCCTTTCCTTTTAAAAAATAGAAAAAAAATAAAAAAAAAGTTCAATAAATTTTATATAGAGTCTGAAAATAATTTATAAAATACTAATTAAATGCAATATTAATGTCCATTTCAAAATTCCAACAAGAAGATTGTTTATGAATCATTTCCATTGGAAATTTATTCAGGTAGTTTACCTGTTCCAATTTTGAATCAGTCAACAACTTTTTTTAAAATCTTATTTCTTAAAAATATTTGAATAAAATTAAACTGATTGTGCATATAAAAGATTTATGCCATATAACATTTTCTTTTTACTTAAACAGATTTTTGTTGTTATAAAGATTCTAAAAAAAATCGATATACAATGTATTATTATCCATTTCCTGTCTTATGTATTTTAAATTTAAGTTATTAATAAATAATTAGTTATTTGTCAATAATTATAGTTTATATATCAGTTTCAATTATTTCATGACCTTAAATAAAAATTACAAAATTTAATTTTATTATAAATAATTATAATTTCAAATAATAAAATTATATTATTAATATCAATTATAAAAGTATTTTTATAACAAAATAAAATAAGCTTTAATATTTTTAGTGAATATTTAACATAAATTTTATTACATTATTATAATAATTTTTTCATTAAATTTTAATTATTACAACATTTATCATTAATTTATATTAAATTTTAAAGTTTATTAACTAATTTAAACAATATTTTAATTATTTATATGATTGACTAACCTTTTTCAGTTTTCCAAAATTCTCTGTTAATAATTAATATTTTATAAATTATTTTCATACTTTAAATAAATTTATTAAATAGTATTAAATACATCATAATACTATTTGTTATGCTTTTAATAAGAGGAGGAATGAGACTGAATAAGTGAAATATTTGTATTGAGGATAAGTCGAAAAGGTGAAGATATTTGTATTCAGCAAAATTTTAATAAAACTTGATATTGATTAAAATTTAAAAATAATTATTTGTAAATTAATTAATTTTTTAAATTAAAGATATATCTGAGTATTCTTAGGTGCAGTCGGAACTCGTATGGTGGATTAAAGTCAACACATGAGATTATTAGATTTTTTTTTAATCGTTTCTTGATCTCTTAAAAAGAAGTTAAGAAAATGGATGAACTTTTGAGATCATATAATTCAAAACTTCTCACATTTATAGGAAATGAAATGAGTGTCCTTATAGATTTGATGATTTTAGGGTCTGACAACAAATATGATTTGATTTGAAGTGATTTAGTAATTTACTTCTGATTATTAGCTTAATTTTTTTTTCTTATAATAAATTTAAACTTTTTTGTTTAATTTAGTATAATCTTTTTATCGTGAGTTTGTTTTATTTTATTTTTTATTCTTTTTATAATATATTTCATGTTAACAGATGATAAATAAACTCTAAAATGTCAACATAAGATGTCAAAGATATAATGATATTTAACACAAATTTAAAAAATTATTAAAATATTTTAAGATCATTTTAAATCCGCAATAAAATATAACACTTACCCTTTTGACTAATGCATGTTCTTATTGTTTATAAAATATAATTAATTTTTAACAACAAAAATACGTAATATAGTCCTTAAACTGATGCGTGCATAATTATACATCATTCATGGATATTGAAGTAGAATTTCATAAAATCTTTAGGTGAATTACATAGGCATGCAGTTTCATTAAAACTTGTGCATATCACTGTTTCATTTGGTTTATTCCTTCTTAGCATTCAGTGACATTAATGCTGAGAGAATAGAAAAGAGGTTAGCATGCATGAAGTTGGAGAAAAGGCCAAAGAGTGAGCCAAGAAAGAAAACTTGAAAGGAACCTCTTGCGTGGTCTGGAGTTCGTTTGAGGGATAAATGGGAGAAGTGTGTATCTTGCGGTGCTCTTTCTGTGAACAGAAACGGAGTGTTGAAGGGTGTAGTTGCAGTGTGTGTCAGGAACAGAGCAGAACAGAGCAGAACAGAGCTGAACAGAGCTGAACCCAGAGAGGAACAGAGTAGAACATAGACTAGGTGTGCCCAAATTGGACTGCGTCATTACACTCCTTCCTATATCCAATTTTTTTCTTTTTCTTCAATGTCTGCTTTTGATCAACTCAACTCACCAACCTTTCATTTCGAAGTATCACTCTTCTGTTTACTTAAAATATATATATATATATATATATATAAAATGTATACAACTCTTCTTCTGTATTCTTTTAAGATTTCATTATTCTTTTAAAAAATATTTGTTATTATTGTTAATTCTTTTTATAAAATTGACTTCTCCAGCACTAATTTAAAAAATCTAAGATTTTTTATATTCTTTAATTAAATTTAGTAAATAATTGATTTAAAATTGATTTGACTATAAACTCATTTGAAAATAGGAAAGTAATCAAAAACTCCGGTAAACACATAAAGTAAATTTATTTTTATCATTTTTTTCTTAAGAAATTAAAATCAACTAACATATTTTATTTTTTATTTTCAGTATATGGAGTTTTATTTTATTTAGATTTGTATATGAAGTTTAAAATATAAGAAGATATAGATTTATGTTCTATATCTTAGAGTTATAATATTATATTTTTTAATATCATTTTAAGGTTTAATTATTAAAATAATATTATTAATAATAGTATTAATAAATGGCTTTGGTTTAAAGTTTATGATTTAAAATTTAAGAATAAAGTGATTTAAAAAATGACCTCTTATAATTTAAAAATTTCTTTTTAAAAGTGTCACTCAAATAGGTGAAAATAATGTAGTAATAATTCATTATAATAAAACAGTAAAATTTAAGATAATTTGATCAATATAAACAAAAAAGATCATTTATTGATCAAAAAGTTTATTAAGAATTTATGAACAAACAACTAATACATGAAATAACAATGAAAATAGTTAGAGTATTATTAACAAAAATTAAGTTAGCGACGAATTTCTGAAAAAATATTTTAATTCAAGTTACTTTTTAAAGTCAATTCATCTTTGTATAATTATGGATTATAAACTTGCTCTCATGACTAAGTAATGAATGTTTAACTATGTTCTAGTATGATTTAGTGATGAGTTATTATTTTTTCTTATTTACTTGTCTTTATGTCCTTATTTTAATTAGTGATTTGTGCTTAACTTACCTATTATTTCTTCAGTTTCATTGTTTGACTTCATTTACCAGAAATTCGTAATTTTTAATTAATTCGGATTTCCTGACTTAATCTTATTATTGTTTTTAGGTGACTTTATTATTTCACTGAGCTTGGAATTAATTTCTGAAATTGAAGAGAGTTGTCATGTCTTTTGCCACATCACCACTGCCTCCATGTCATGTTCTTCCTTTTCGTTTATCTCTTTTTGATTGGGTCAGACTTGTAAAGGGACTTAGGTTGCCCTAGATTGTTATTTTTACGTTTTTGAACCTTTTCTGTTTCGTTTTTTTGGTGCCTTAAATACAGTTCAAGTTTTCTTCATTTTTCCATTCTCGTTTCTTCTTCATCTTGTTTATTCTCTTTTATGGAAGACTAATTCGTTTTGATTATCTTCTTTGTTGAGATTGCGGAAAAGGTTTGAGGTTCTTTGCTTAATCATCTCGCCTCTTAACTCTCGTCTATTTCATTTTTTTACCTACTGTTTTCACTGGACCGTTCATGCTTAATGACGAGAAATATGATCTGTTGGGTTGCGATGAATGAGTTGTGTGAACACTTGCTTGCATAATTAAACTCGCTTTAATTTTCGCTTAGTCAATTAGTTAAGGTTGAAATGAGGGTTGAGCGTCAATACGAATTTTCGCAACCAATAATAACTGGACTACAATTGAAAGTAAGGGGATAATCTGTTTTTAATCATTGGTTTAAGTTTCGTAGTTAAATACTGTTTTGTTAAAATCTATCTACCCCCCTTTTCAATGTGTTTTCATCATTTGGCAGAGAATTAGGTCCTTGGGAGACGAGGTAGGAGTCACTTCCTAGTATTACACTTTACTGAGATTATTTGACCGCATACGGCTTCGATCATTTAGTCTTAAAACTTTGATTTGTTTTTACTTTTAGAATTTTATATCAAACAATATAAATCTAAAAATCTCCTCCATTGAATACAAACTTAATTCATAAAGATTATATAAGTGTGAAAAAGTTAACATATAAGAGTGGAACAAACTTAATTCATAAAGATTATATAAGTGTGAAAGTTAACATATAAGAGTGGAACAAGAATGAGCAAAAAATAAAGTAAAAATAAAATAATACAAAAAATAATATAAAATAAAAATTCTTGAAAGTTTGTCACTAGATACAAATTTAATCTATAAGATTATATAAGTGTGAAAATTTGTTTCTAAGAGAAGACCACGAAGATATAAACGAAATAAGACAAGAAGCGAATCCTGGACAAATAAGAACTAATATGAATTAACATAAAGGAGATACATGGTAAAAAAATAGAAGAGAGAAACTTATGAATTGATGAAGAAATTCATGTCACTTAAAGTTGGTTTAAAATATGTGTTGAGTTGAGTCTGTCACCTGAGTTTATGAAACAAGATAAGACTCAAATAAATTTTTTTTTTTGACAAAGACACTCTACAAATGTTTTAAAATTCAACCCTCATTCGTTATCATCAAAAGTTATTTACAATAAAATAAAATAAGTGGTTATTTATAGCTAATTTGTCAGCCAACTAAAACTAGATGAAATTCAAAATATTTCTAAATTGAGATACAAATCTAACCTAGTAGTCTAGTGTGATTGAACATTATAAAGTTCTTGAATTTTAAAATTCAAATAAAAAAAATAAAATAAAGTTTTCTATTGATATAAAATTGAGAACATGCTTCTTATACTTGATCATGTTTTTCATGTCGTCTTCATATGTATCTTACTTTTAATTTGACATTATTTTACCTTCTTACATGTGTTTAGTTGAAAATTATAGACTTCAAGTTATTTTGTACTTCTTTCTATCCTATTATTCACAAGTCAAACGAAAATTACTAATTATATATATATATATATATATATATATATTATAATAAAATAAATTCTTAACTTGTAAAATTTACAATTTCTATTATTCTGTTTTACAAATATTTATATATTTAATATTGTTTAAGATCCCTCCCTT
>Ga0209700_101329_pt1 | contig 50805 bp, 43 predicted proteins | sample SiratroredBW_FD_187528 | JGI IMG/M metagenome (GOLD analysis project Ga0209700, IMG submission 187528) | Root nodule microbial communities of legume samples collected from California, USA - Siratro red BW (SPAdes) (version 2) | ecosystem: Host-associated > Plants > Roots > Nodule | place: USA...
ACAGTGCTCCTATCTCTTCAATCACATTTAAATATCCACTCTCTTTCGCAATGTTCTCTTTCATATTTTTCATCTCGCAGCCAAGCTGAACTTGAATACTCCATTGGCTTTTATCGTACATAAAACGACTGAATCATATTTTAAAACATGATACAACGCAACAATTCACAATATTTTATCTTTCTCTCCTCATTATACCATTTATTACATTACAATATTTTTATCCATTTATTACATTACAATATTTTTATCCTCTCTTTATTGTACAACATTTATTCTTTTATTAATAAAATATGTATACAAAAGTTTTATAACTCAATTGCGTGTCGTGCTCAACCAACCAACTCATTATAGTTAGTCCTTGTACAATTTGTTGTACAAGTATTATTTCTCCTATATTTTATAATTACAGCTATTTTTATGTACAACAATATCCAACTTATTAGGGATAAATTTGTAGCTGTGTGGCACCCATTTCACTCCTTACTCTCCATTCCGCACGCTCGGGTTTTCAGGACATGTCTCTGTAACTGTAAAATGAGATCTCAGGCCAATCCAACACTGGTAATAATCATGATCCAAGAAGGGTGATTCTAGGGCCCATTGACTGATCCGGGGTATCAAACTTGATTCAAACATAAAAGCCATTGTGTCTATGATCTTGGAAGGTCCTATATCATTACCTCGAGCAATGGTACCCTGTAAATCAAATGCCAACACATAGGATGCTAGAAAATTGAAATCCACCAATATAAAACTTTTGTATCTTTAATAAATGGCACATAATGAAATCGATTTCCACTTTATTTTACACGGCATTTTGCTCTACAAAGGACATGTCCGGTTTCACGTCACTTTGGTAAAAACTTTCGTGTCTAATGATGAAATATAACGCTATAAAGAAACGATTTTGGAAATGATGGGATGTGGGTCCAACCATTCATTAAAGTAAATAAAAATTTTCAAAATAAATAAATTAAAGTGAATATTAAGCGAAATCGAAGGCGACTAACGCATGCACTAGAACGGACGAGTGTCCACAAGTCTGGGTAAAACTGTTATCTCTGATCTTTGGGTTGGTCCATTAAATCTCAAAATCTTACAAATTGTTTATAAATTACTAAAATTTTAAAATAATAAAAATGAATAAATAAATAAATGAAAAATTGCATAAAAATAATTAGAAAATATCAAATTGGACTTTCAAATTTAAAAATAGAAACCCGTTACCAAACCAGAGGTCATCAAATTTGAACAAATCAAATTGGGTTCAACTTGAACAACTCACAAATCCAAGCCAATTTACTTGGGTTGATCAATTTAGTTATGATTCCTGGGTTGCTAGGACCCAACAACACTAATTAGATTGGCGGTTTACCTTTTGTAATTGTGATCTTATTGTGTATGGTTGTTCGGAAAAAAAGTATACATCATATAACTTTGGTATCACGACCATGGGGAGTCATATAGTATGGAGACTAACACCCTTGCACCGCTGGGAAGAAATCCATCAGCCTTGGCTTGAAGACAAATGCGATAGGCATAGACTACACAGAAGACCACATTCTACTAAGCTAACCTAATTGTTGAGTTTTGTTAGTCTCTTTTTCATCTAGTGGGTCATCTAATAGCATTGTCTGGTTAGTGCATCTAATAGAGATCATCTAGTAGATATCATCTACCGTTTGAAGCGTGCATGATTGTTATTAGATGATTATTGTTAGGTTTTCTATTATTCTGTTATGCAGTTAGTTATTATATATATACAAGTCTAACTTTGAGTAGTGTTGATTAAAGAGTACCTGTAATTTGTTGTTGAGCATCCTTGTAATTCGCTCTTTTCTGTTTGAGCATGTATATTATGATTCTACAATCATCGTGTTCTTTATTGTATGCGTCCATCATGAAGGTTTATTGAGAATCATCATCAATTTTCTTAGTCTCTTTATCTTTCCTTAAATGTTAATTTTGCATTAATGTGCTTTTATTTGTAAACTTCTTGATCTCTAATACCCAAAAACTGGTATGAGATACATAGGTGGTTGATGTCTAGACTCATCTCTCTCGGAGGACAACACATGTAGGAGTCATTTATGAGAATTCAAGAGAAGACTCGTTTCCTAATTCTCTTGTCTATCTCAATGAAATTCTTTATGAAATTGCGAATTAAGAATCTACTTTTGGGTTGAGTTTGGAGCTAAAGAAGTTCTCCATGACCTAGTATGTCTTTAGTAAGTTGTTTTGTTTTAATAAACAATCTTTTGGACTTTGTATAGGGCTTGTCGTTGAAGAAGTTACTTTCATGTCAACAAGATTACATTCAGAAGGTCTCAGATCGATTTGGCATAAGTGGTGCCAAGTCAATTGTTGTTCCATTGATGTCGCCTATTTGTCTATCTGTAACCAGTACTAATCTTCCAAAATCTAAGAAGGAAAACATGACTTGTGTTTCATATGCTACTAGTGCAGCGGGGAGTCTAATGTATCCAATAGTGTGCACTACGTTGACCTTACCCAAGTAGTTAGACTATTGATTAAGTACATGGCTAATTCGGAAAAGGAGCATCGGATGGTGGTGAAACATACACTCAAGTATCTCGAGGATAAGTACGATATGGTGGTGAAGCACAATATATGGCTCTTCCAAAGGCAATAAAGGATACAATCTTGTTGAAAGGATTTCACTACTGGTATGGAATTTCCAGATAAGGCTAATAATATCTTTTGTGATTGTCTAAGTGCAATTTGCTTGGTTTTTGATCAAGTTCATCATGAATGAACCAAACATATTGACGTGAGGTATCGTTTTCTTCTCAAATAAGAGCAAGTCAAAATGCAAAAAATTGGTACAGAAGATAATCTAGCTTATAAGTTCAGGAAGTTCCAAGTAGCAAATTCATGTAGTGTTTGGAATTGTTCAATGTCATTGCTGGTAGCAATCATCTGACAACACTGAACTGGAAGACTTAAGTGAAGGCAAAGAATTGTTGAGTTTTGCCTTACCCCTTCTTCATCTAGTAGATAGTCTAATAGTGTCATCTAGTTGTTGTGTTCAATAGAGATTGTCTGGTTTACATAGTTTAGTGGACGTCATCTATCTTTTATCACTTCATGGTTGTTATTAGATGATTGTTCTTTTAGTTCCTTAGGTTTTTTATTTTTGTTATATATAGTTAGTTACAATTGTGGCAACACTATATATATACAAGCCCTACTAACTTAGAGTGGCGTGGATTAACACATTTTTAATCCGTTGTTAATCATCTCTGTAATTCATTTCTTTTATTTAACTATGTGCACTCTGTTCATATAAAAAATAATCTTCATTTCTTTTAATCATTTTATCTTTTCTTACGTGTTAATTATGTGTTCTCTAAAGTAGAGTTTAACATGTTTCTGCAGTGAACTTCTTGATCTGTGGTACCCAATAGGTTCAACCTGAAAAACTCCCAAATCTAAACCTTTGGTTGGTCAGGTTAGTTCGGATTCACGAGTTACAGGACCCAAGTCACCCATTAGAATTGAGGTTTACTTTTTGTACTCGTAATCTTATTGTGCATGATTGTTTGGGAAAACCATACCTCATATGACTTCGTATCAGGACCATGGGGAGTCATACAGTTATGGAGACTTGCACCACCAGGAAGAAATCCATCAACCTTGGCCTGAAGAAACAAATGTGTTAGGCATAGACTAAACAAGACCAAATTCTGGCTCAACTGCCCACAAAACTAGTCTTGAAATTTTTCCCATATAAAGCTACACACTACCATAGAGCTTCTTCCAACAAACAGTCATTCAAAGTCAAATTTTGATATGACATACCTCATAGCCACCGTGAATAAGGCCCATAAATTCACTCATGCAGTTGCGATGATAATATGGAGGCCGGAAAGTGTGCTCAGCAACCACCCATCTGGGAGGGAAAATGACAAAATCAAGTAATGCCACTCCAGGTTTGTCAGTTGGTGCTGTCAACACTGCACGAGAACAAAAGTTGTCAAAAAATTAAAAAAAAAAAAAGAAAAGAATTTTAATAAATAAAAAAAGAGAATGGGCCATGGAAATTTTTATTTTTAAAGATGCATACCAGTATTGATTGATGGATCACTATGATCAAACAGAACCGTATTATAAGGGCAGAATTTGCTTAAATCATACTGCAAGCAAAAGCAATAGCAGCCAAATTAAGATGCAAAAATTCTTTCACAGGAAATATACCCTTAACAAACTGAAAATAATATGATTTTAATCAGAAGTCGTTCTCTGAAACAATGTTGGAAGAGAAAATCACCTACCTTATATGGAAAGTAATTACCATGCCAAGCAACAACATTGAAGGGAGAGAAATCTTGAACTGCGGCAAAGATTTCACCACCAAACTTCTGCACTATAGTGTACCCAGGATAGGATTTATCTTCAAACCATGCAGTAGGAACAAGGAAATCCCTTGGCGCAGCAAGACCGTTAGCACCTTAAATGTCAACAAATCTCACTATTAATGTTATACACCTTGAATTTTCAGTAACAAATATAGTAGTTTAAATTTCATAAGAGCAAAAGACAGAAGATACCTATTGGTCCCAGATCAGGAAGTTCAAAATGAGTACCAAATATTTCAGCAACATATCCACGCGATGGACTATCAAGCAGATTCACAGAAAAACGAAAACCTTGAGGTAGTACAGCAATTTCACCCGGGGAAACTTTCAACCTTCCACATTCAGTAGTGATTAAGAGTCCTAAAATTCAGACAATATGCAAAAATTAAAATATAGGGAAAGGTATACTTCTGAAAAGCCATGATACACAGGAAGCAGAGAATAAGCATCATAAAACTTTATTTAACCACAATGCCAAAGCAGAAATTAATGCATGGAAGAACTAAGAAAAAAAGGCAGACAACAGTTTGTCCTTATAATAATAGTAAGATTATATACACAAGAATAAAAAACAACTCCAATGAAGGAAATCATGGAAAATATAAACCTTAAATACACATTCTCAGGATTATTGTAAGTGCTTTTAAAGAAACAATATTATTGTCCAAATGCATTCTTCAATTAGGTAATTTCTTTTATAATCAAGTCTAGAGAGAGAAGAAACATACTTTCTATGTTCGAAAAGGAAAAGGAAGCACCCTGAGTTCATTGAGCATAGATCAAAAGGGAAATTATATGGGTCCAAGCATTCTATGCACGCAAGTACAAAGCAATCAACCCCAAAGACCATTCTTCTAAGTGAATATTGATAAATGACGGAAATTGTTATTGTGACTTACTTCCTTGTTGGGGAACTATCAAGAAGTCACCATCGGCATTGCAAAAGGCACAATTGTCCATTGATTTGTTTGCAGAGTACCTATAAGTCATATAACACTTTCCCATTTATTAAATGAGGATGTTACCTTCAAAATTTAAATTTATCATACGGAATCTGGAAGCTTAGCATCAGCATCTATGAACTACCCAAATTAATATTGTTTTGCTAACGCTACCAAAATTAAAGAAAAATAATGCCGGGATGTGAATTTAAGAAAGCAGTGCATGATGGTGGCATTACTTAGGGCAGAGACAAAATAGCATATATCAAATAAACAAGTTAGTTTGCACAGCACAAAAATTTGAAGCAATACTGGAAGCTTCGTATAACAGTGTTAGGTAGAATACAGACAGAAACAGGACAAAAAATAATATCAGTTTTGTTCTATGTTTAAAATCGAAAGGTTAAATGTGTGGTATATTTGGTTCCCCTAAAAATGTGGAAAGAAGAAGAACAGTGATCAAAAACTAATTGTTCTGTTCCATTTAGTTCAGTCAGTGTCAATTGCTACCTTAACTCATCCTTGTTCAGACCGCAGTTATTGGTTCATACTGGGACCTCATATCTCATTCCTACCTTTCAATCCACACAAGTAGTGCAGGAGAACTAATATCCATACTGCATTAGGAATGTAAATGAGCTAAGTCGAGACAAGCTCTTAAGACTTGGACTCTCCAAAAAAGTCTATGGTTTAAGTTTGACTCATTTATTCAATTCACCTTAATTAGAAGCTTGAATTTGGCCTGTTAAAAGAATACTAAGCTGGAACTTGGCTTGTTTAGTTCATTAATAACTTTTATCAATTTTGTTTTTATGAAATTTTTCTTAAACTATATTCAACTTTATCAATATAGCATTTAAACTTTATTTTAGTACTCATCTACTAATTAAAAACACGCATAAATATTTTCTTAGAAAAAAAGTCAGTGTACTAAAAAAGAAGCTAGTGTTCTATAGAAATGCAACTTAATAATAGTTAAGAGAATTTGAGCTTGGAAACAAGGGTACTCACATCTAAAGTAAACATAAACCACAAGACCTTCCATTCTAAACTTTTACATATGAACTACTCATGATTTCTTAATGTCAATCTTTTAAAGTTTGAACTCAACTCATTTAAATAATCAAGCCCAATTAAAAGTTTGAGTTTGGTTATTTAACTTAACAGCTTGAAGGAGTAATTAAAAAGCCGAATAGTTCACAAATAGCTTAGATTTTCCACAAAGCTATACACTATGACGATGCCTTGTCTTTTGGGAGCCTAATAATTCATTGGTATCTCCCAGATCGGAGTAAGGAAAGAGGGCACAACACCCCACCTTGACATCAGCCAATCACTTGACTCCGAAAGTTGGAAACTCAATCCCGCATAGCAGGGGCACTATATCTTAAATGGGTTTCTCCCCAAGCAGCCACCTGTTACTGTGAATAAATCTTTTCCACCTTCGTATACACCAAATGTAAAGTAAAACCAAGAGTCGAGATCTCGTCGTTGTAGGCTGCAGCCATACTATTCGGGACCCATCTACTAAGATATACCACCCTACTTTTAACACAGGATATAGTATTTCAATTCTTAGTTATTAAACAATGACATCAATACATATCTTTTTTAGTAATTGTGAATTAAGAGACTTAAGCTCACAAATAATATTATTCTGATTAGGAAACCTAACCCACCAAAAAAGTCAACGGAGAAAGAAAAAGGATTGACTAGCACAAAACCATTAGATAAACAAGAAAAGAATTAACCAAAGGATACCAATCATTTACATGTGAATAGCATATCCGTGGCGCATGAAAGAGCTGCCAGAACCACAGATGGTGGACAACCCATCAATGAAATCCGTTGGTGAATCAGGTGCATCCATGGGCTTCCATCTAAGCTGAGTTGGGTTAGCAGAACTGTTGGAGTTGTTGAACTCACTGAAAAGTTTCCCGTTACTAGGTACTCTAGGTTTAAACGGTTCGTGGGTCACTGATGGTTTGATCCGGTAAAACCAACTACAACAAATAATTAAGCCAGCAAAGGCAGAAGAACACATAAGAGTTAATAACCATTTAAAAATGATACTTATGCAACACTATTGTACAATCAAGAGTGAGAAAGAGTGGAAACAGAGAAAAGACAGAGAATTTGATATGTAAAGAATGACGTAAGGGAAAGATCGTACACAAAAATGGTATTATACACATTGTTTCATTTTATCGGACCTCTAAATGAGAAATACTGATTGTACAAACTAACTTTAGTTGTCTGCCACCGTTTACGATTTATCAAAAAGATATTACTAGTACTAAAATGGTATTTCCGATGGTGATAACAAATTTCCATAAACATATTTTGAAGGATAAAACAAAACCAAACCAAACCAAAAATCAATATATACGGTAGACGAAGAAGGAGGCGTAAAAGAAGCTGATTTTTTACCTGAAGTGGTTGCGTTTGCGAGGGGAGGTAAAGGAGGTGCCGGAGATTTGCTCGGCGTAGAGGCCGAAGGGGCAGATGAGAGGGCTGTTCTGCCCCGCCGGCAAAGCTCCGGCGAGAGCCTCGGAGGAGTGGTGGTTTCCGAAGCCGGAAAGGTAGCTGAAATCTTCGCCGTCGATTGGGTTGTGCATGATTCACGGAACTAACAGAGAAAGACAGACTGGCGAAGTGAAGGTTGAGTAAAGAGTTGAGCCTCTCGACAAGGGAGAAAGGAAAAAAAAAACGATAAAGTGGAGTTGGAACGTGCAGGGTGACATGTACTTTCGTCTTTTTCCGGTAACAGATAGCAGTTTTAATATAAATTTTTATAACAATCATTTACAAAAAAGAAAAGTATTATTTTAATATGAATGTTCCATATACAATTATTTAAATTATATGAATTTTTTTATATATCAAAATATTATATATATATATATATATAACTTTTTATTTATAATTAATTTTAAATCATTTATAGGTATAAACTCTACTGAAATAATATTTTTTTAACAAATTTTCTAATTAATTTTAAATGAAGATGTTCTTTCAAAAAGGCTTTGAGAAGAGGTTGAAATCTCCTACTAGTTTTAAAAATATGAGGAATATTCTGAAATATGAAGATAATTTTAAAAATTAATAGTTTATTTGTTTTAAAAGAAATCAAGAATATTTTTATTTTTAAATAGCTTTTATAATTAATTTTAAATGTAAATGCTCTTCCAGAAGTGCATGAAGGGTAGAGATGACAAAATATTTTGTACTTAATGATATTTAGAACTAAATTTCATAACGGAAAGGGATGTTATATATTTAAAATGTATACGGGCACGTAATGTTTGTTTATATTTTTGAGTTATGGGTTTCGTTTTGGCATCATCATGTATCATTATATCTTAATGACAATCATAAGTGGCGGTGAGGTAGAAAGTGTAGTCGAGTGTGGAAATGTTTAGAAAATTTAAAATTGAATTTGATTAGAGTTGGAAATTGTAGGTTCATTCACATTCGGTTTTCCACAAAGTGTATGCCCTTTCTCCTCGCCTCTCCTCTGCAACTCCGTCTCTCCCTACAGTTGCGGGTTTTCTCTGCAATTGTGTCTTCCTTTGCAGGTTCGGTTTTTCTATGCGTGTAGTCTGTGTCTTTGCACTTTGTCTTTATGTGTGGTGTGGCTTCTCATTCGTGGTAAAGTATTCCTTTGTCGGATATTTTTTAGGTTTATGGCATGTCTTTGTGTGTGGTGGGTGAAATTGGTAAAGATTTATGGTTTACTATTATAGGGGGTGAAAGGTGTGGTGTAAAAATATTGTGGTGTTTAGGGAACTGTGTTGTAGCATTCGGAATTGTGTATTTGTTTACCGTTGTTGCATTATGTGTTTACCTATGTTTGCATTTTTGAATTGCATTGTTGGATTGTGAACTGTCTTAAGTGTTTCTATTGCATTATGTGTTTATCTATGTTTCATTATGTGATGACTTGTGTGTGCACTTTTGAACAAAATTTATATTTTAGTTACTAATGTGGTAAAAAAATGAGTTGAAGGAATAATCTTTGGTTGTTGTATTTAGGTAATTTTTTGGGAAGAATGTGTGAATGGGGATTGATTTTAGTTGTATTTTATAATTGGTTTTGTTAAGATTTCGTAGTATAGAGAAATTATGCAATATGGCAATGTTTTGGACTGAATTAATGTAATGAGTAGGTTAGTTTGAAGGAAGTTATGGCTGCAAGAAGGTCTGATGCAAGATAATCTGATGTTGAGTCAAAGGAATCTAAGGTAAGTGACTTGTTTGTGTATTTTACTATCTTTAAAAAGTATGGTTTATTTAATATTTTTTTCTAGTTGTTGCAGATTAGAGTTTACCACCGAGTCGAGACATTTCATATTGTTGAAATTAATCAAAGAATGTCTGATTTCTAGAGCGAGAAGTTGGAGAAGTGGCTTCTTCGGATGAAAGATCCAAATCACATTTATGGTCCTTTGTTGTGTGAGCTAGTAACCCGGTGGTCTCCTAATGATGAAAGTTTTACAATTAGAGAGTATTTTGTTCCGCTTCTAGGTTTAGATACATTTATGGGGCTAGGGTTGGGTATAAGTGGTGAAGTGGTTAGATTTGAAGATGATAACAAAAGTTTGGTAAGAAATTTGTTCAATGGTAACGATATAACCATTACTGGTATTGTTGAAAAGTTGATTGAAAAAAAAATCTTAAAAAAAATGTAGATGACTTTTGTAGGTTATATATATTGTTTGCTTTTGCTGTATTTTATTTTCCTAGGACGTCTAAAACTATTTGTACATATTTGTTTCATTTGTTGGATAGGTTAGAGGAACTCCATGTATACAATTGGGGTGGGGCGGTGCTTTCAATGCTAGTTAGTAGTTTAGATAGGTGTTATGAGAATTTGCATCGCCAAAAGAATGTTTGCAGGTTATACTTGTGCTGATGTGTGCCAGTATTGCATGTTGTGTAAAATTTTTGTGCCCTATTGATTCCTAATGTGATTGCCTAACGTAGTGCTAGATCATCTAAAATTAAAGAGATGATAATATGGATAAGGGAAAGTTAACCCCAACTTGTCTCCCAATGAATCCAATAGTAAATTTAGACAATCAATATTCAAAATTTATATGCTAAGGAAAGTTAGTAATAACAGTCAAGTAAAGACGGGGTTTGACGATTGTTGTGTAAGAAATTAAAATAGATGATTTAAAAATAATAAAGAAAATAGGTTGACTCTCAAGTTCTTTCACAACAAATTATTCCTTGGTTTTCTTAAGATATCCTTCAATTCTCCTCAAAGAGTTGAACCCAATCAAATAAGAGTCAATTAAATTCAACAATATCTTATTTGCAAAACAAACGTCTACTAATATATTCAAAATCTCACCTCGTGTCCAAGCGTATACTTAATGGGATGTATATCTTTTATCTCTTGACTAAGTGTATAAGAAATTGATTCAGACTAAGCGAATTAACCAAGAACTCTACTTAAAGGAAATATAATTGAATTCTTAACAAATGTTCAAAAACAACTAATTTTCCAAAAACATATTTCAAAAAACCCAACGATATAGCACAACTGTTATAGAGTAAAGAACAAAACTTTATTAAATAGAAACCTTAGAATTCATTATGAAATCAGTAGAGAATCAAACCAAAGGACTTTAGCCTTCCATGATGAAGACACAAGAGTTAAAAAAATAAAATAAAACTAGATTTTATGCTATGCAACAGTGTCTCCTTCACACCTTCTCCAACCTCTATTTATAATCTCATTTTCTTCAATAAATTAACTCAGATTTAATTCTCAAATATTGTCCTTGCAATTATCAGATGTTTTGTTATGTGCAAAAGATTAATTTTGTAAATATCTTCTTTCTAGTAAAGTTGTAGATTTCCCATCTCCAAATTTCTTTCAAATATTTTTATTTCCAAATTCTATTCTAGATTTCAGCTCATAATAATTGAATTTGCTATAAAAAATATTGTAAAATATTTGAAGAAGATTTATTCTAAATTAAGTAAGAATTGTAGAGGATCATCTTTGTATAAAATTTGAATAATATCTTTACAAAAGATTTGATTATATTTGGAACCCATAGAATCTCTGCAAATAATTAGAAACAAGAAAAGTAAGAAAATATGCTTAAAATCCAAATTTAATCAATAATCTCAATTAAGTTCCAATTAATCCTGATAGGGTAAATCTTATTCAAAACACTTGATTTATTCTCAATTACAGTCTAAGAAAGTCAATGTTAAACACTCTAAGTATGCATAAAAATATATTCATCTAATAACTTTATATTTATTTAAAAAATTTAGTTCTAAAGATGTCGTATATTTGTTTGCAACCATTGTGGGTTGTTTAACACGTGGGGATGGGTATGATGACTTTATTTCCACGATTTTCGAATGGCCTTCTTTGATGATTAGGTCTTTCAAAATTCAGGGTGCATTTTTATGCAATGAGGTGTGTACTTGTTTTTGTTTTTCGAATTTTTTTAATTGAAATTGTTTAGTTTGCTCACATTATTGTATTAGACATTGTAGATTGTTTGGGAGTGGGAGGTTACAGAGGAAAAGGAGGCATTGGACATAGTGCGGGAAGCACTTGGGTCAGTTCGTGGTGGAGGTTCATCACATAGTAAGGGTGGAAACATTCCATGCTTACACAATTGGGAAGGTTTGATGGCACAACATCATTCATGTAGACAAAAAATTGATTCGAACGATGTGCGCATTGCTTATATTGAAGAAGAAATGCTCCTTTTCAAAGACTACATGTTGAATGCTTAGAGTAAGTGTGGTGAAGGATCAAGTATGGCTGAGGAGGGACGAAGTATGTGTGAGGAGGGACTGAGTATGGGTTAGGAAGGGCCAAGTATGGGTCAGGAGAGACCAAGTATGTGTCATGAGGGACCATCTTTTCAGAGTCCAACATCGATGCCCATTGGTGGAAATCATGAGCAAAATGTACACAAGGGACCAAGTATAGGTGATGAGGGACCACCTTGCCAGAGTCCAACACCGACGCCCATCTAGTCGTATGTTGACTACAATGTAGGGTTTGGCGGTGTTGATTTTGGGAAATTGTATAGCTTGGTCACCTCTGGCCATCGTGACGACACGATTAGGTAGTTTCATATTAAAAATTTTATTGTTATTTAGTTTTGAGGTTTTGTAATAAACATCTGCTTATGTGAATTTGGTATTCTTTATATAGAGTGGTAGTGGAGGTGCATAGACCAATCCTCACTAAGACAAATCTGCGCTCCCTTAAACCAAGGGCTAAAGTGGACAACATGGTAAATGTTTTGTATTACAATTATTTCCTTGTGGTTCATTGTATAATTTTTTGTGTTGAACTTGTGTAGGTCATGTTGTTTGCAACAACCATCGTGATGATTGACGAGTTGAAGAGCACAAGAATTGTAAACAAAGTGTGCTTTAATCTTTTTTTGGTGGTATGTGAAATAGTTTGTGTCATGGTGATGTTTATGAGTTATACTTGTGGAGGTAATGTACTTGTAATTTTTTGTAGACACATGTCATTCGAGAGATGACTATGGAGAAGTCCAAATGTCGAGCATGGTTGCATAATGATTATAAATTATTTTTCCCAAGTGGTTTGTCGGAGTTGGAATTGCTATTGTTTTGTGAATTTTTAAGTTGGTTGTACATAATATATAAAGCAAGTTTATTTAATCGTTTTGATAATGTGTTAATTTTGTTTGGATTGTAGCTATTCATCCCCACAGTTCATGATGACCACTGGTGGTGTTATGTCATGAAGTGTCGGAGTAGAGAGCGATTTGTCTTAGATTCTATTGGTGACTATGATGGATCATGTAAGCCTATCGATGAGGCAATGGAAATTGAAGAGGTTGTTAATTTAGGATGGTATGTACACATTTTTCTGAGTAATTTGATGTTGGGAGGCAAGTCTTGTTGACCATTTATTCCCGTCTCCTGGAGGAAGGCGTGGAGCGTCCTGCCATTAAGGTTATCAACCGAACTCATGATTTTTCACCTCTGTTAAATATAGGCACATATGTGTGTTTTACTATGGCCAAATTGTTCATGATGTGCGAATATGATTGCGGGTTGATTGTGATAAAGTATATGGAAATATGGGAAGGTGTGCCTCGGTTTGATGGGAAGAGCATGCCTCAGTACTAGTTGGTTAGTTCTACATTATTATAACTTTAAGTGTCTTTTTCGTTTGGAGTTTGATTTTGTTTGACTTGATTTTTGTTTATGTTTTTTTCAAAAAGAACTTCAAAGATATCGATAAGAAATTGTTTGTAAATTGGTCCTCCACAGGGACCTTGTTCGTCAAGATTCTGTGTTGACGAAACTTCAACTTTTATAATATCTTGTGTGAAGTCAATATTCCCTTCAGACTACTATACTATACATTCGATGTACATATATGAGTTTTAGGTAGTTTTATGTATCAACAATTTTGTAAGTTTGAAGTATAATTGTAGAAAAATTTTGTACAAAAATGTCTGAACAATTTGTTGACTTTTATGTGGTAGTAGAACATAATATTGGAAATACAACAACAAATAATTTATTGAGTACCTCAATAGGGATATTTAATTTTGTATTGATTGAAGGAATTTGTATAGACAACGCTAAACGGTTAATCATGTAACATTAATGGTTAATCGTGTAACATTAATGGTTTAGTTGGTGAGTTAAGGACAACTTTAGTGCATTTAGGGTGTGTTATGATGATTGCCATTTATGTTCAGAAAGTATGGTGCAGTTAAGCACTTCAGAACACATGGTTCAACACATATATTTGGACTAACACTTTTGGCACAACAAAATTGAGACTTGGTGGAAAACCTAGGAGGATATCATTTATGTAGGTTAAGGAGGGACACATTTGGTTCACTGGTGGTTTTTTCTATGTTTATTGTCTTAAGTGTTTAGAAAGTGGTGTGTAGTTAAACGCTTGAATACACAAGGTTCGACACATAAATGTGGAGTTAGGCCTTTGACACAGAAAATGTATGTATTTGTTCATGTAATTGAGTAGTGGTTCTGCTGACCCAAGCAATGGTTGTGTTGAATACCGTGTGAGATAACATGTAAGGATATTACCTAGGTAGGACAGGGAGGCACAAATTCGATTCATTGGTGATGTGTCCTCTATTGCAAGGGGTATGTGTTCAGAAAGTGGTGTGCAGTTAAACACTTAAATACACCGGGTTCAACACAAATGTGGAGTAAGGCCTCTAACGCAGAACATGTATGACTTTGGTCATGTAATTGGGTAGCGGTTCCTGCTCAGCCAAGCCACGGTTGTGGTGAAGACCGTGGGGGATACATGTGAGGATATTAACTAGGTAAGTCACAGAGGCACAAATTTGGTTCATTGGTGGTGTGTCCTCTATTGAATGGGGTATGTGTTCAGGAAATGGTGTGCAATTAAATACTTAAATACACAGGGTTCAACACATAAATGTGGAGTAAGGCATCTAACGCAGCATATGTATGACTTGGTTAATGTAATTGTGTAGTGGTTCCTGCTGACCCATGCAATGGTTGTGGTGAAGACCATGAGAGAAAACACGTAAGGTCAAGGAGGCACAAATTTGGTTTATTGGTGTTGTGTCCTATGTTGAATGGGGTATGTGTTTAAAAAAAAGTGGTGTTCAGTTAAACACTTAAGTACACAGGATTCAACACATAAATGTGGAGTAAGGCCTTTGACGCAGAACATCTATGACTTCATTCAGGTAATTGTGTAGTGGTTCCTGCTGACCCAAGCAATGGTTGTGGTGAGGACCATGGGAGAAAACATGTAAGGATCTTACCTAGGTAGGTCAGAAAGGCACAAATTTGGTTCATTGGTGGTGTGTCCTATGTTGAATGGGGTGTGTGTTCAGAAACTGGTGTGCAGATAAAAACTTAAATACACAAGGTTTAACACATAAATATAAATATGGAGTAAGGCCTATGACAAAGCACATGTATGACTTGGTTCATGTAATTGGGTAGTGGTTCCTGCTGACCCAAGCAATGGTTGTGGTGAAGACCACGAGGGAAAACATGTAAGGATATTACCTAAGTAGCTTAGGGAGGTACAAATTTCGTTCATTGGTGGTGTGTGCTATGTTGAATGGGGTATGTGTTCAGAAATTGTTACATGTTTTCTCTCATGGTCTTCACCACAACCATTGCTTGGGTCAGCAGGAACCACTACACAATTACATTAATGAAGTCATACATGTTTTGCGTCAAAGGACTTACTCTACATTTATGTGTTGAATCCTGTGTATTTAAGTGTTTAACTATACAACACTTTCTAAATAGAAACCCCATTCAACATAGGACACACCACCAATGAACCAAATTTGTGCCTCCCTGACTTGCCTAGGTGTTTTCCCCTGTGTCTTCACCACAATCGTGGCTAGGGTCAGTAGGAACCACTACCCAATTACATGAACCAAGTCATACATGTTCTATGTCAAAGGCCTTACTCCACATTTATGTGTTGAACCCATTGTATTTAAGTGTTTAACTACACACCACTTTCTGAACACATACCCCATTCAACATAGGACACACCACCAACAAACCAAATTTGTAGGATTCAACGCATAAATGTGGAGTAAGGCCTTTGACACATAACATGAAATTTTATATTTGAATATAATAAAATTTAGATATGAGAAGACATGTATGGTTGTAATATTTAATTATGATGGTGGTTGATACTTATTTATTTTTATCCATTTCTGATTGCATAATGATAACAATAAAGATAAATCAGTTGGTAATTATTGTAGTTTTACACCATTTTGTTGTAATTAGGTCAATTAGTTTTCAGTTGAAAGTTTATTACTATTTTGACACCATTCTCGAAATTTTAACAAATTTGAATGTGTTTTGTATTTTGTCCACTGCCACAAAACTCAGATTTACTCGATTCTTATTTTGTTTTGTAGATAACTTAAAAATCTACAAATGTTATTCAAGGGTTGAGAGCAAATTCGAACTAGAAAGTGGTTGAAATTGGATTTGAAGTCGGTACACAAAGGCTGGACAACAAGGCGACACCTGGATATTTTGAGTAGATTTTTTTTATGGAGGGTTATTTAGTCATATCATGTTTTAGGTTAATTTCTTTTTAAATACAACTCTCTTCATAGAGCCATGACATCAACATCACAGTAGACAGTAGACAATTAAATACACTTTTTCTTTTTCCTATCTTTCTCTTCTGTGTGTGTTGCATTTATCTTTCCACCTTGTTGTGCCAATCACGATTATGAGTAGCTAATTGTTCTGTTCAATTCAGTCTCCAGGTGCTCTCTTATTTCTTAATTCGAGGGTCAAATGTTGTAATTCTTTCCATAATTACATGCTCAATTGTTATTTTAATTTGATTATTAGATTTAATAATTGGATTAATTTAGTAATTGAATCTATACCGATTGGATTGTGTTGTGGAATTTTTGAACTGATGTTCAAGTCAAAATAATATTGTTGTTCACAGTGGGCGATTGCAATTGTTCAACATATTGTGTAATTCAATTTTTCTTTATGATTGTGGGGGTGTTCGAAATGTTAAATAGATGCAAATATCTCGGTCTATTAAACTCACACATGTAATTCAGATTTTCTTTAGGAGTTCCTAGTTGTGGTTTTTGCTCTAGACAAGTTTAGATCATATCTACTTAATGCAAAAATTGGTTTTCATTGACCATGCCGCTTTGAAGTTCCTGTTGAACAAGCAGATGCTAAGCCACGATTAATTAGATGGATGTTGTTACTCCAAGAGTTTGACATAGATATTAGAGACCGGAGTGGAGCACATAATTTAGTGGTTGATCGTTTGAGCCGAACACATTCATAGGGTGCTAAACTATCTCCCATCCGAGATGTTTTTCCAAATGAATAACTTTTGTTGCAAGATTAGTCTTCTCTCGCCTGGTACGCTGATTTGGTTAGTTTCAAGGTTGTTGGTACCTTTCCAGATTATTTCACTAGGGCTTGAAACTGAAAAGTGATTCTAAGCATTATGTTTGGGATGACCTCTACTTGTGGAAATTCTGTAGCGACTAGGTCATTAGGAGAAGCATACCTAACCATGAGTTTTCCTCCTTACTTGCATTTTGTCATGTGTATGCATGTGGTGGACATTTTAGGCCACAAAGGATTGCACTCAAAGTTCTAGATTCTGGTTTTTATTGGCCCACCTTATTTCATGATGCTTATGTTTATTGCAAATCTTGTGAAAAGTGTCAGAGAGTGATATTTGTTGACTTTAACCACTTTCCTATTGCATAGTGATAAGAATAATGATAAGTTTTGGACCATTTTTTTTTTGTATTTGGGTTAATTGGGCTTTAATTGAAAGTTTGATTTAATTTGATGAAATTTCCAGAAATTTTTCAAACTTGAGCATGTTTCGTAATTGTCGACAACTTTTGCTACATACCTTGGATTAACTTGATCTTTATGTCAATTTGTAGATGACTCAAAGATCTACAAACGTTGTGAGAGGGTTCAAGACCAAATTCTGAATGTAAATTGGACAAAATCAGCCTTGAAGTTGGTGTAGGGAATCTGGACAACACTTTGAGCGGAAATAATTAATTGAGGACAACTTAGTCATTTCACCCCAATTAGGTTGGGATCAAAATTGTGCATTTTTGATTAAATTAGGGCAACATAGAGGTCGACTTGGGCCACCTTAGGGTTTGCAAAAGGATAAATATTGTAATGTTAAAACAGTGGACAAATTGTAGGACGACAACCACACTACACAGTTCTCTTTGGTGAATACAGCTCGTTTGGTTTTTTCACGTTGCATTTTATTTTCTTCGTGTTCCTTCTGCTAAAGATTGGGATGCCAACCATGATGATGAGTGGCTAAACCCTTGGTTTAATCCGGTCCCCGAAGGTTCTTCTGTTTCATTAATCCTTAAGTTCATGTTTTGTATTTCTTTCAGCAATTACTTTTTCATTTGCTGTTTTAATTTGATTTTTTGATTTAATAGTTTGTTTGACTATGTGATTGAATGAAAACAGTCCGATTGGAATGTGTTATGGAGTTGTCGAATCGGAATCAAGTCGCACTGATGATGTTGCTCACCATGCAATTGCATTGGTTTGGCACACTATGTGTTTGATAAAATGCTTCATGATTGTGGAGTAGTCGGGATGATAAAAAAATGTAGGGATTCCGATTTGTTTAACCACAGATGTGATTGAGATTATGATTAGACACTAGTGAGGAATTTGGGAGAACTGAAGGGAGGCCGGGTTGATTTGCACTACTTAAATTTCTCTACTTTGTTTGAATTGTGTTTTTGTTGTGTTTAATTTTCGTGTTGAATTTAAATATTGTCACCCCCTCGTGCTATTGTTTTATATTTTGGATTAAGAGAATATTTAAGTGGTCCTTGGAAGAATGACCTAGGTTAGCTATATTGCAAAATCTAGCCTCATAGTTTAATTTGGGGAGCGTTCGGCAGTGCGCATCAAAGAGCAGGGAGTATTTCTCATAGATATGAGATGCCTCAACAACACATTTTTCTTTTGTGATGTATTTGACATTTGGGGTATTGACTTTATGGGACCATTTCCTATTTCTTTTGGTTTCACTTACATATTACTTGTTGTGGATTATGTTTCTAAATGGATGGAGGCGAAAGTCACATGGACAGATGATTTTAGTGTTGTAGAGGATTTTGTTCGCACCCATATTTTTTGCAGGTTTGGTGTTCCCAGGGCCCTCATCAGTGAGGAGGACTCTCATTTTTGCAATTGGAGCATGGATGCTCTACTAAAAAAATATGGAGCTCTCCATAAGGTTGCAACAACTTACCACCCACAAACTAATGGGCAAGCAGAAGTGTCCAACAGAGAGATCAAACAAATTGTGCAGAAAACAGTGAACTCCAACAGAAAAGATTGGAGCAAGGGATAAGCTGATGCTCTTTGGGCTTATAGAACTGCCTACAAGACTCCAGTTGGGATGCCTTCCTACTGACTTGTTTTTGGTAAGGCTTGTCACTTGGTAGTGGAGTTGGAGCATCAAGCATATTGGGCAGTCAAGTACTGTAATATGGATTTGGCCCAATCTGGAGCTAAATGAAAGTTGCAATTGCAAGAGTTTGAGGAGCTAGGACTGGACGCCTATGAGAGCTAGCACATCTACAAAGAGAAAACTAAGGCTTTTTATGATCGGCGAATTCTACACAGGGAGTTTTCTACCTGGTAAAAAGTCCTTATATTTAATTCTCGTCTTAAACTCATGCCTAGTAAACTCCAATCTAGATGGGATGATCCTTTTGTGATTACTAATGTCTTTCCTTATGGTGCAATCGAGCTTAATGATGAAAGGACAAGGAACATATTTTTAGTCAATGGGCAACGTTTAAAGCACTATCATGAAGGTGTGCCTAGAACAGTGGAAGAACAGGACGTGGAGCTCACTGAAGTCACATATCCATGAGGCGGCAAGGGGTTTTCTTTCGACTTTGATTTTTCTTTTCTTGTTTCTTTGCATTTTATTTTATCTTATTTGTTTCCTTTGCATTTTCTTTTAGTTTATTTCGTTTCCTTGCATTGTTATTTTTCTTAGAAACTACAATTTTGTTTTGACTAGTACCTTCTTAGATTCTACCTTTTTATTAGTATTGAGCTGGAATTGAACCCTGATTTTTTGTTGATTCATTTGGTTGAATTATTTCTTATATGGATTTAGATAAATGTGTTGAACCGATTTTGTACTCGACTTTTATGCATGTATGGCAGTTTACGACTCTATGAGCTTATTTAGGCCTGCATTAATGGATTCATCTATATACCATTCTCTTTTCTTTCTTGTGTAACATTACCTCTTATAAATGTTGTTTTCTAGAACTGGATCTCATTCTTTTTGAAACTGTATGTTCACTTGTTTGCATAATTATGATTAAGGTTGTCTTTCTGTTTAACCTACTTGACTATACATCCATCCTATCCACTATTTCCACTTGCCAACAACTTTGAGCCTATATTTTCTCATTTTTCCATTTAGATCATTACAAGGCTCAACGTAAAATCATTTTTGTCCTTTCCTTTGATTATTAATTGAGCACGATAGTCTTTTTTTGGGTTATGTAAACTGCTGAGTGTGGGGGAATGCTCGGGACGTGCATCATTCTAAGTGTGGAGGGAGGTGAAGATTGAATGATCATGTATGGTTGAAAAAATAAAGAAAAAAATGATAAATAAATAAAAGGAAAAAAAACAAAAGAAAAATATTCAGTGACAACTTGGGTTGGAGATATTTGAGTAATTTCCATTTTATTAGGTAGTTTTCATGATCAATTTGATTGATATTTGAAAAAAGAAAAAATATATGTCATGCTCTTTTAACAGTCTTTGGATGTTATCTTACTCGGCCAAAAATAAAATGATTCCTACCCATTACCTTAGGCTCGTTACAACCTTAATAAAGTCCTCTCGAATGATGCAAACTTCACTATAAGAAATTTCATTATTATCTACCATCGAAATATGTATATAACATTAAAAATTCATATGTAATTTGGATTTACATACAGATTACATATGAACAAAAATTCGTATGTAAAATTGTCATAGGTAACACTTACATACGAATTTCAAAATTCGTATGTGATTACATACGAATTTCAAATATGTAATTACATATGAATCTGGTCGGTATGTAATTACATACGGACCACATTCGTATGTAATCTATTTTTCAGTATCCAGAACTAGTTTCATTTTTTTGTTCGTGATAGCATCTACAGTGATCATTCCATAATATGTAAGCAGGAATCAATCCATAATTAGTGAATTAAATAGAAAGATGGAAAGTATTGTTTTTCATAATGGAAAGTATTATATTTCATAAATACAAACACTACAATATTTATCACTTTAGACAACACTTTTGTTAGCTACAGACAAATAAATGTGGTTTAAAAGTAGAAAAACCACACTTTCACAAGTGTGGTTTATTTTTATTATAGGCCACACTTTTCTCCCGTATCCTATTAAAAAAATAGGCCACATTAAAAAAGTGTGCCCTAAAATTAAAAAAAAATGTGGTCTATATAAACTATAGTATACATGTTCTAAATATAAAACCAAAACATTAAACATAAAATTGTAGGCTCCCGCTTTTAAAAAAAGTTAGACTTCCCACTTATTCAAATAAAAGATTACAGGTATTGAAATTAAAAGTAATTACGCTTTTTGCTGCCAAACCCTTCATCTACCATACCTCACTCCCTCAAATCCTCCGTCTACACCATCCCATCCCCTACTTCACTCTCTCAACATTTTTATCTCATCTCCCCCACTCTCTGGTTGACCATCCTCTCCTCATTGCCACCATTGTCTATCATCCGACATCTTCTTTCTATAGTCATTCACAAGTAGAACCAAAGACTGTAGTTGATGCACTGGAAGACAACAATTGGATAAATGCTATGTGTGAAGAACTGAATCAGTTTGCTAGGAATGAAGTTTGGACGCTTGTTCCCAAAACTGATCAGATGAATGTCATTGGTACTAAGTCGATGTTTAAAAACAAGTTAAATGAACAAGGTATCATTGCTAGAAACAAAGCTAGACTGGTTGCTAAGGGTTATAATTAGGAAGAAGGAATTGATTATGGGGAAACTTACGCACCAGTAGCAAGACTTGAAGCCGTGAGACTGCTCTTAGCATACGCTTGCATGAATGGATTCAAACTTCACCAAATGGATGTCAAGAGTGCTTTCCTTAATAGGTATATTGATGAAGAAGTTTATGTTTGTCAACCTCCTGGATTTGAAGATCATAAACATCCAGATTATGTCTTCAAACTGAAGAAAGCTTTATATGGTTTGAAGCAAGCCCTAAGACAGTGGTATGAAAGGTTGAGCAACTTCTTGCTATCTCATGCATATGAGAGAGGCAAAACATATAAGACTTTGTTTATTAAGAAAGCATTCAATATTATTTTGGTTCAAGTATATGTTGATGATATTATATTTGGATCCACTAATCAGAAACTGTGTGAGCAGTTTGTTGCAGTTATGCAGGGAGAATTTGAGATGTCCATGATGGGAGAACTTAACTATTTTCTTGGAGTGCAGATCAAGCAATTGAATCATGGCACATTCCTTAATCAAACCAAGTATTGCAAAGAGTTACTAAAGAAGTTTAACATGGAGAATTGCAAAGAGATTTCAACACTTATGGCCACTAATTGTTACTTGGATTCAGATGAGAAATGAACTAGTGTAGATTAAACCAAGTACAAAGGCTTAATCGGTTCATTGCTCTATCTTACTACAAGCAGACCGGATATTATGTTCAGTGTTTGTCTTTGTGTCAGATTGCAAGCCAATCCTAAGGAATCACACTTCACTGCAGCAAAGAAAATTCTGAAATACTTGCAAGGAACCACAAATGTTGGGCTACGGTATCTAAGTGAAGTTTCTCTGAATTTAGTTGGTTATTCTGATTCTGATTTTGCAGGATGTAAAACAGATAGGAAGAGCACCAATGGAACATGCCATCTTTTAGGATCAAGTTTGGTATATTGGCATAGTAAGAAACAAGCATGTGTTGCATTATCCACTGCTGAAGCCGAATACATTGTAGCTAGTAGATGCTGTGCACAAAGCTTATAGATTAAGCAACAGTTAAGTGATTTCGGCCTTCACTTACCAAGAATTTCATTATTATGTGACAACACAAGTGCTATTAATCTTACCAAGAATCCAATCTAACATTCAAGGACTAAGCATATTGAAATTTGCCATCACTTCATTAGAGACCATGTTAATAATGGTGATTGTGAAATTCAGTTTGTTAGTACTGAAAATCGGCTTGTTGATCTGTTTACAAAACCATTTAATAAAGAAAGGTCTAATTTCCTAAGAAATCTTGGAATTATTGATTTCAAATATGTGAAATAGATTGGTTTATGTTTTGTGGATTATTAGCTGATTTAATTACATGGCATTTTACAAATTACTGTATCAGTTTCAATTTTTACAAATTACTGTATCAGTTACAATTTTTACAAATTACTGTATTAGTTTCAGTTTTACATTTACTGTATCAGGTTCACATGATTGTTCATTGCATCTGGATTAGTTTTATAATATGTTTAATAATAGTGTTATAGTTGACTAGATATTGATATCTGATTAAATTTTAATTATGGATGCATGTGAAACTGTTTTGGAGTTACAATGCAACTGAAACGAAATTGTGTATTTGAAAGAATTCGAACATAACCAAGCAAAATGGAACCTAGCTAGTTGAAGGACTAAATAAGACAAAATCAGTCAACAAGACAACTCAAGGTGCCACATGTCACTACAAAAGTGGAGAGTCAACTAGTCAAAAAACTATTTTTGAGATTTTCTGAAGCTAAGTATAACCTGCTTTGAACTGATTGCTTGTGGAATCTCAACAAACTGAGAAAGCTATTTTACGTTTTGAATTGTCAATCAATGTATTGTTTTCTATAGAATTACTTCTCATTAAGTAGTGGATTGAACATACATTCACTCGCACACTATCTCACTGCCTTTACTCTATTCGTTTTGAGTGCAAAGTTTAATTCTCCTGCTACCCACTATTCTCAACGAAATGGCGTCTTCTTCCAACCCCCGCAAGAGAACCAAGAGAGCCATGATCAAACAAGCTGGCTGAGACGAAGACAACAATGAAAGTGATTACCTTGATAGGTGGTTCGTTGGAAATCAGGAGAGCATCGAAGAGTATTACAAGTTGTATAGCAAGAAGATCATCATTACTCCTAAGGTGCTAAGCCTCGATTGGCTTAAGTAGGAGAAGCTTGATGAGGTCAAAGATATGCTTAAGTTTCAAAAGCTGGACCAATTCATGAAGCTGTCAGGAAACACATATATTCAGACCTAGTTAAGGTGTTCTTAACCAATATGCGGCATGATGAGGTGAACATTTACTCACAAGTCAAGGGAATTGACATGGCTATTAATGAGGATGTTTGGTTGAGCGTCACTGGGCTGAGGAATGACGGTGCTATGGTGAGCCGGGGAAACACTACAGAGCTTGGGAACTTTAACAAGGTTCAGCTCTACAAATCTTGCTTAACGAACCAAGAAACTGCCTTAAGGACATTCAATGTAGGAGGATTAGCTGCCACCCCCAGAATCTTAGCCTACATTGTCATTTAGTTGCTTACACCCCGTGGATTTAATCATGCTACATTGACTGAAGAGGATTTAATCCTCATGTATTGCCTCATGTCAAAGATCAAGGTCAATTGGGTCAATGTTATTCGTGAACATATTTTCAAAGCGGGTAAAAAGCTGGAATACCGCATTCCATATGTGATACTGCTGTCAAATTTCATTGAATATTTTGAGATTGATGTGGAGGGTGAAGTTGTCGAAGAGGTGAAGGCTTTGAACCAGATTTCAACAACCAATCTTACCAAGATCGGTTTGAAGAAAATGAAGAATAAAAAGTGGATCTGCAAGGCTGATGAGGAATCTGCTGCTCAAGATGATGATCATGAAGAAGAGTCAAGTGATGATGATGATGATACTGAAGATGATGATGAGGAAAATAACATGAATGATGAACAAGTTGGTACTGAAGGTGGAACACCTATTGCTCCTACACAAGAATCTTATTCTAGGTTTAAGCAACTGATGATCAATCAATTGAACAACATGGAAAACCAAAATCGGAGCCACCACCAGTATTGTGAGACACACTTCCAATTCATTGAGACTCAAGTTGAGGATATCCAGTCCAAGACGGGGACTTTGTTTTTCCACCAGACAAATAGGGCATCTATTGCATACCTAGTAGTGGTTTGTCTTCTATTTGATGAAGTCAATGGGGGAGAAATAGGAAGTGTGATGTTGTGTTGTTGTGGTGTTCTTTGGTCTAGGAGTTTAGGTTGATGTTAGTAGGTTGTTTTTACTATTGTCTGTTGTTTCTGCTGTTTGATGTTGTTTGATGTTTCCTGCTGCTGCTGTTACTACTTTGATCTACTGGTTTATCCAACACTTGTCCAAATTTCAGTTTCTTATGTTTAATCCGTGATAGTGCACGATATGTACTCATGGATGGTTATCATGTATTCGTGCTTATGATTAATGAAATATTGTTATCCTTTGTGTTACTGTTTACTTCACTTGTTTGGTGAAATATGATTTACAAAGATATCAAATTATGGGGAAGCTTTATGAAAGACAATTAACTGATTTAAGAAAGAGCAATCATATGCTACACAACTCAACAAACCATGGTTTGTCTTCATCAAATTGGGGTAGATTGTTAGCACCAGGAGTTGCTAAGAAGATTTGATGAAGCCAATCATTTTTCTAGACCTAATGATCATAAGTGGATTGCATGAAGAATTCATGAAGATTGGTAGAGCTTGGTCTAGAACTTAGGCTGTGTATTGTGTGTCTAGTTTGATCTCAAATCAGTGATGCAATCAATATCAATCAAGGATAAGCTCCAAGAATAAAATCTGATTTAACAAAGCTTTTGAGAAATTATTAAAATCAGATTTTGTATTTTTAAATAATTGTTTTAACTAATTGGAGAAAAACAATCGATTGAATTTTTAAGTCAGTTGTCCATAAATAATTGACGCATATTTTGAAACAGAAATGAGAAATCATTCTAAACATTTTTCTGATCAAGAACTATGAGTTTTCAAAAGAGAGAAAAACGCCCTTCTTATTTTGTGATCAAGAGCATTCTATTCTCTTACATCAAGAACTGGAGTTTGATTGATTCTGGAGCTGTGCATTGACTGAGATTGATACGTCACTGATCTGATAATCAGACTAAGCCTTCTATACCCTTTCTTCATTACTTTTGTAATCTGTTGTATAGAAGAGCTTGTATTGCTGTGTTCGTGATAATTTTCTTTGGATCAAATACTATTGTATTGTGAATTGCCTAGTGTGGTAATTCTGTGTGTACAGCGGGTTTTGTACAGTAGTTAACTTATTGAAAGGTTCAGTAAGGTGTTTTTTGGAATATACAGTGGAGTTTGTATAGTTCCATGATCTGTTGTAGGTTCAACAGAGAGTTTGCTACGGGGAGTAGTGTATTCTTGCCGGTTGCAAGTGTTTGAATTGTTGTAAACTGATCTGATTGATCTTTTAGAGTGGAAATTCTTACTGTGGAGTAAGGGACTGGACGTAGCCCTTGAGGAAGGGTGAACCAAGATAAATCCTTGTGTTCTTGTTCTTTCTTGCTCACTTCTTGAACTGTTCTTGCTGATTTTCTTGATTTTCAGAATCTGATAAAAATTCTTAACTAGATTAATTGATTAACTTTTTAATAATCATTTGAGTTTTCTTGAAATCATTTAATTCATCTGAATACAATTTACTCAACTTATTTCTTAATCTGAATTGTTTCCTGATTCACTAAGTTTACTATTGATCAATCTGATTTTCTAGAAAAACTAATTGTTTGATAATTGTCTAATTTCAGTTTTCAAATCTTAAGCAAAATTTGTTTTGTTTGATATTTGATTTTGTATATTCAAAACTCTTTTCTAACACTTATCTAATATATTTCTTTAAATTCTTGAAGTGTTTTTAACAATTCTTTTTCCAGAACTTGCTTAACAGTTTACTGGTTTTCCAGAATTAAAATTTGTCTTCAGTTTACTGATTTTGTGTGATTGTTATTATTCTGGAATTTGTTTTGAACCTTTCCTGATTACTTTTCATATCATCTTGAATAGTTTTTGTAAAGATTTTTCATTCCTCACATTATGCGTAAATTTTAAAAGGAGTTCAGTTCACCCACCCTCTTGAACTTGGCCAAAATTTATTTTACAGAGGAGCTTAGGATAACCATGGCTAGGTTCTAGAGTGGCCTTAACTTTAAGATTCGGGATAGGGTTAAACTTCTTCCCTATAATGACTTGAATGACTTAGTTCAATTGTGTGCTAGGATAGAACAACAGTTGGTGAGGAAGAACAACATTAGCAGAGATTACCCTACTACCCGAGAAGATTCTAAGAGGGAAGGTTACCCCTCCAAATCAAAACATGAGGTGCCATGAGAGAAAGAAAGGGAAAAAGAGAAAAGTAGAGAAAAAGAAAAAGTTTCTTGAAAGGAAAAATATAGAAAAGATTCCTTTAAGGAAATCAGGATAGGAGACATCCAATGCTTTCACTGCCTTAAAAGAGGACATTATACTTTTGAGTGTCTCAACAAGAAGGTCATGATTTTAAAAGACCAAGAAATTGAAAGCCAAGATGAATCTCTATCTTCACTAAGTGAAGAGGAAGTCTTGGAATCTAGAGGAAACTCAACCTTGTGAAGGAAAATTGTTAATGGTGAGAAGGGTTCCTGAAAGTCATCCTACTGAGCTTCAACAAACTCAATGGGGAAACCTATTCCACACTAATTTATCAAAATCTTTTTATTCGATTGTAGACAGTGGTTCCTATTGTAATTGTTGCATCTCTAGGTTCATAGATAGGTTAGCTCTTACCACTATACCCCGTCCCAGACCTTACAATCTTCAATGGATCAAATATGATGGTGCGATAGTGGTTAAAGACCAAATAACTATTCCAATTTGAATAGGAAATTATGAAGAAAAATTTTTGTGTGACGTTGTACCTATGAAAGTTTGACATATCTTACTTGAAAGGTTATGGCAATTTGATAAACATACCATTCATGATGGCCTTATTGATAAGACAAGCTTCACTTACAAAGGGAAAAAGATTGTCCTTTGTTTTCTCACACCTGAAGAAGTGAGAGAGGACCAAATAATTTTGAAAAAAAAAAGTTAGAAGAAGAAAGGAGAGAGAAAAAAACAAGCCAAATATTTTCTCTCCAAAATAAAGTTGTGAAAGATAAGGGAGTGAGATTGGAACCTCATGTCTCCTCCAATGTTGTTCCCCAAACATTTTTGGAAAATCAAAAGAAAATAAAAACTCTTATGGTGGAACAACCTCTCTTCCTTCTCCACGGCAACAAGACACTCACTGCCACAAGTTATGAACTTGAGTCTCTACCTAATGGGGTGAAAAACCTTTTGAAAGAATTTGATGATTTGTTTCCTAAGGAGGTGCCACATGGGCTACCACCTTTGAGGAGAATAGAATGCCAAATTGACCTAATCCCTAGAGCCAACCTACCCAATGGGCAAGCATACAGGATGAACCCCGAAGAAACTAAAGAAATATAGAGACAAGTTGACAACCTGCTAAGAAAAGGCTGAGTTTAGAAGAGTCTCATTCCTTGTGCAGTTCTCGTGTTGTTGGTCTCTAAGAAAGACGAGTCTTAGAGAATATGCACTACTTGTCAAGAATGGTTAGCCAAGCCTTTTGGTTTGACCAATGCCCCTACCACTTTCATGAGATTAATGAACCATGTATTGAGGGATTGTATAGAATGATTTGTAGTTGTTTATTTTGATGACATTTTGATGTATAGTCAGAGTCTGGATGAGCACATTGGCCATCTCAAACAAGACCCAATAATCCTCAAAGAAAATCATATATTTGCCAACCTTGAAAAATGCACCTCTGCAAGGAACATGTCATTTTTCTAGGAGGATTTGTTTAGAACTTCTCTACCATAACTGCTCCTCTTAACGAACTCATCAAGAAGGGTGTACCTTTTTTGTAAGTGACAAATAAGAAAATTCTTTCAAAACCCTAAAAGACAAATTGACCCATGAACCCATTCTAAGACTTCTAGATTTTTAAAAACTTTAGAACTATAGTATGATGCCTTTGGGATTTGGGATATGTGTTGTGTTAATCAAAGGTGGACATCCTATTGCATACTTTTGTGAAAAACTTAAAGGAGCCACCTTGAATTATCCCACCAATGAGAAAGAGCTTTATGCTTTGATCCGTGCCCTCAAAACATGTGAACATTACTTAGTGACCAATGAATTCATCATTCATAGTGATTTTGAGTCACTAAAGTACATAAAGGAGTAGGGAAAATTGAATAAAAGATGTATAAAGTGGGTAGGATATTGAAAATAATTTCCATATGTCATCAAACACAAAAAGGGGAAGACTAATGTGGTCGTTGTCGCCTTGTCCAAACGACACACATTACTAGTATCCTTGGGCTCTCAAATCTCAGGGTTTTATGACATAAAAGGATTGTATGAGCATGACCATAGTTTTTCCATCCACATTTGAATCATGTCTCAAGAAGCCTTTCGATAGGTTTTATCTTTTTGAGAGGTATCTTTTCAGAAAAGGAAAACTTGGTATACCTCAAGGATCCATTAGAATGCTTCATGTGAAAGAGAGTCATGAAGGAGTTCTCATGGACCACTTTGGGGTTGATAAAACCATAAATTTTTTGCAAAGAAAATTTACTGGCGCATATAAGAGTAGACGTCCCAAGGAACTTTTCAAAATGCATAGCTTGTTTCCAAGCTAAGTCCAAAGTAATGTCTCACGAACTCTATACACCGCTTCCAATAGCTAGAGCCCTTTGGGAAGATATTAGCATGGACTTTCTCCTAAGTCTCCCAAGAATCCAAAGGGGCTACGATTCTATCTTTGTGGTGGTAGATCGCTTTAGCAAGATGGCTCATTACCACAAAGTAGATGATGCTAGTTACATTTCAAGACTTTTCTTCAAAGAAGTTGTCATATTGCATGCCTTACCTAGAACAATAGTGTCTGATAGGGATGTTATGTTCTTTAGCTATTTTTAGGAAATCTCTTTGGGAAAAGCTAGAAACTAAACTACTATTCTCTATCACATGTCATCCTTAGACTGATGGACAGACTGAGGTAGCGAACAAGTATTTATCTACCTTCTTGAGGGTCATTTTGAAAGGCAAGAAAAAGTCTTGGGATGAATATCTTCCTCACATAAGATTTTCTTATAACCAAGTAGTCCACAAGACTACTAATCTTTCTCCTTTTGAGTTTGTATATGACTTTAATCCTCTCACACCTTTTGACTTATTACCACTCCCAGGTACAACTTCTTTATTTCATGAAGGAGGAGTATCTAGAGCAGAATTTGTCAAAAGGTATTGTGAGAAGGTCAAAGATAAAATTGAAAAACAAACTAAAAAATATGTTAAAGATAAGAACAAAGAGAGGAAGAAAATCACTTTTGAGGAAGGGGACCTGGTATTTCTACACTTAAGAAAAGATAGATTTCTCTCTCATAGGAAGTCCAAACTCAATCCAAGAGGACACGATCCATTCCAAGTCCTTCAGAAAATCAATGATAATGCATATAGGTTAGACCTCCTAGCTTATTATGGAGTCAGTCCTACTTTTAACGTTTGTGATCTTAATCTTTTTGTAGGGACTCATAGTGAAAAAGATAATGAAGAAGTGGAATTAAATATGTGGACAAATCCTTTTCAAGAGGGAAGGCCTAAAGGAGGACCACATAGGGCCACTCAGAAGGGCCATAGCTATAAAGAATAGAGGAGAAAGAGGGGCTTTAAAAGACTCTTCTCTTAAGGGAGGTACATTATTAAAGTCTTCCTTGTCTTTTCTAAAGTCTTGGATTAGAATCTTTACATAGGAATAGTTTTTCCTTTGTTTTAAAAAAAGAGAGTAGCCTAGGTGGGCTATGTTTTGGACGTAATTAAGGGTTTGAACCCTAAGGTACAACCCTTCTCATTGGAAAAGTCAAAACCTTAATTAAGGAGTTCAAAATAGAGTCAACCATAGCCTACCACATGCCTACATCACTACACACACATCAAAGAAGCTTTGAAGCTTATAAACACTTGGAAAATGTAAGATTTTACCTATATGAGACTTGTATGGAAATTACAAGTACAACTTCACTTTGCCCATTTTAGTCCCACATGCCCTAGACTAATGAGTGTTAGGAGCTCCCAAGCCTATAAATAAAAGCATGTCCCCACTATTGTAATACTTTGAAAATTGAATGAGAATTGATATGCTAAAGGCCTGTCTTCTATTCTTCAAAGTCACTAAAAATTTAGGAGTGATCTTTTCCTAAGTTCACTACAAGGAACCTTCCTTGGGAGTGAAGACCATTCTTGAGTTTCTCTATAGAAACTTTGGAAAAAGATTGAAGTTTAATTGGAGTCTCCCGCTGCATCTGAAGGTGTTTCCATGGTTCGCCTTTTCTAGTCTTCAATCCATTTTTTATTTCACTTTACATTGTTTAGTTGTTTGTCTTTTTGTTTTCTATATTTGTTGCATGCTTATCTTTCACATGGCTTCCATTGTTGCACCATTCTCATGTTTCCAACTGGTGGGTTTCGTTCTCCATCTCCTAACAAGTTTATCTAAATCCTAAACTCCTTTAAGGAACCATATCATAAGAAATCCATAAGATTGGTCAAAGATTCCTTAATAGCCCTATAGAAAACCAAGATGTCATTAGCATAAAGGACATGGGTAGCAAAATCCTTACGCCTAGGACCAATCATAGGAAGAATCTTATAAAGAAGCCAACTGAGAAATCTCTTTACTAAGCACTTCTCCAACTAAACAAAAAAGTAGGGGTGAGAAAGGATCTTCTTCACTCCCATAATTAAAATAGCCAACCATATTGCCATTGATCCAGATTGAAAGAAAAATGGATTGCAAGATAACATGGATCCAATTTAACCAAAATTATGCTACTATTTAGCAAAAGGTCTTAAATCTAGGTGTGAAAATCTTTAGACATATCAATCTTAGTAGCAACATTACCACCCTTAGCCTTTTTTAACAAAATGTTAACAATCTTAGAAAGAATACAAATACAATCCTTAATCACCATGCTAATTATGAGAAATCACCATGCTGCAAACAATATCGAGACTATCGACCAATATTTTGGAAATAACCTTAAACTTGAAGTTGGAAACAACAATGAGCCTAAAATCCTTGATAGTAAAAGAATCTAGATTAATAATGTTAGAATTCATCCTAGGAAGTTTTGAACAAAAAATTGCTTAACCACAACACAATGTTCAATAGAAATAATATCCTAGCAACTATGATAAAAAAAAAAAAAAGGTTTGCCAAAGTCATCTAGACTAGGAGCACCGTCCATATTAAAAGCAAAAATAACCGACTTAATCTCCATACAATCATGAATTTTAGTCAACAATTTATTATCAAACTACTAACAATGAGGTATATAATTAGGAACCACATTAGAAATCTTATCCTAAGACATAAGAGACGATTTTTCAACATAAAATCTTTATAGAAACTAAGAATGGAGTCATAGTTGAATGACAACCAAATATTTTGGTGATCTTCCATTATTTTATGAATATTGTCAAAGGCACTCTTATTACAATCCTTAAGTTTTAACTTAAAATGTTGTAGTTTCTTTTGAAGCACTAGCATGGGACATTGAACCACCTGACCAAACCAGAGTGACTTAACCAAAGATAACAAACCATCATGTTACAACAACATTTGAAAAAATCTTAAGAAATAGGGTTTAGCAATCATCATGAGACATACTAAGTAAAAGAGGATGTTGATCAAAATTGCTCTTAGGAAGAACGAAATAATTCCAAGCTTCACACCAATCAATATAATCAAAATTGGTGATACCTTGTCAAGTTTTCTATCCATTACATGCACACCTAATCTACCATTTGTCCAAGTACAAAAGGAATTAGAAGAAAAGAACAGTCAGGAGGTAATTATAGTTAACCCTGCTACCAAACTCAAGAAACCTTAATAACAAAGACTTTAATATTATACCATGAATTAATTATTTGTGTTTATTATTTTAATATGTTTATTCGTTACCATGAATATAATTCTCTTAAAATTTTAAATTTTGTTAGTAATTTTTTAAGATAAATGAATATTCATAAATATTTTATTTTAATTATTGCATTTTATGTATAAGTCATAAAAGTTGAAATTCCACATTCAAGGTTCAAACGCACAATTCAGATTTTAAAAATTTAGCTATTATTACATTATTTAATTAAGAAATTGAAACTCAATGAAGATGTCAATGGACACAAATTTAATCTGAAAAAAGTTATATAAATCTGAAAACGTTATTTAAAGAGTAGAAAAAAAAAACAAGAATAAAGAAGCAGACATGGTAAAAAAAAAAAGACAAGTAGACCATTAAGTAAAATAAAAAAAAAAAAATAGAAGATTAAACTTAAGTGGAAGTGAACAAATGATGTCAGATCACTTGGATGAAGCTTCAAGATGAGTGATAAAGAGGACTCACAACTTGAATCAATAACTCGAGAGAAGACTTTCACAGAAAGAAGAGAATGCTTCTCTCACAATTTTACTAAAGTAACTTTAAATCATTCAAAATTCAATGTATAATTACAAGAGGATCTTATTTATTAATGTTATGGCTCAAAATTCCAAAGGCAAAAGGGAAAGAATTCAAAAATGTTCTCCTAGGCTCCTAAATTTTTGCCATTTTTTGTAGATCTCACCCATGGACACATTTTGTTTGCTTGCCATGCGTTCCATGTGTGTCTCCTTTTCGATATGAATACGCATAGGTGTATATATATAAAAGAGGCTCAACATGCTTCTTGCTTCTGGTATCTTTACCCCTTACCCTTAATATGCTCAAACTTAATATTTACTATTTACGTCTACTTTATAATTCAACAAAAATTTACTATTCAAAGTAAATCCGTATTACAAGCAAAATACATTTTAATATATACGACAGAAGAAATTAATCAAGATCTACGCTCTCATACATTCATTAATTATCATTTGATTGATTAAAACTTTGAAATAATAAAAGGAAGATCGTACAAGGGAAATTAAATAGGTTCAATAGCTCATGCATGTTCTGATCCAAACCAGCTCAATCTAATATAGTACAATGATCTTTACGGACATCGATTTAGTGATTTAAAACTTTATGACTAGTTATCCAAAAGTTTCGCTTTCTTTCTTATAAACCCAATATAATATCTTTTGACTCGTTATCCGAGTTAATCATCTGATTTAAACCACCTCTTTGATTTTATTTCATATTGAGTTACACAAATATGACGTTGTTTACGATAAAAGGAATGGTTATCCAATCCAATTAAATTGAACCTCATATATATGTTTAATAAAAGAATACCAGGGTCCCATTATTCAAAATTTAAGGCTTATATACCTCATACGTGTAATACGACCGTATATACCGCGTACGCGTAGACATGCGTGCATAGTTTCACCAATTCCATGTTTCAACCTCTTAGCTTGCACGTTTGAAACTTGTTAATGGGAGAAAGAAAACAACATCCTCATAAAACGCGAAAGGAACTGAGAAATATCCGAGTAATGAATATGCCTTCAAAAATAAAAGGAAAAGGACAATTTGCGGCCATGAAACAACAAAAGAGTCTTTGGTCAAACCAAATATCCCCAAAATCCAAATAGTGATAGAGACCAAAAAAAATGACACGTTGCAAACACGTGCAAGAAACGAACCAAGAATGAAAAAGGTACCTTAAAAAGGTGGATAACCACAAAAATTTAAAGCTCTAAGGATTTTCATCATTTAATTGGGAAAGAAAATGGAAGAACCTATCTAAGAATGAAAGCGTGGTATGTGGGCAATTAAAAGGATAATGAAGTTGAGTTTGAGATTGAGTTCAAGTTTGATTCCAAAGTTTTTTATAATTCAGGTCTATGGAAGCTGAAACCTAGGACACCCTTGGCACTTATGCTTCTGGTTATGCTTTTGAGTGTTGGCATATTCTTCCCTTTCACACGATCACGCCCATCTTTAGGTTTATTATGCGTTGGATGTGACTTGAAAAGGGTTGGATACTACTCGTTTACTTCAAATTTTAAAACTGTAAATGGGATAAGATGCTTGCATAACCTGTCTTTTTTATGTAATAGACTTAATGATTTTGTTTTGATTTAGTTATAGTTAAAATCTTCTTATACAAAACATGTCATTATAAAAAAAAAAAAAAGTTTCATGATTTTTATTTTGAATATGGTGATTTTTAGAGAATTTATTTACTTGTTGGCAAGGAGACTAGATGTAGCTCTTGAGGAAGAGTAAAGTAGTATAAATTCTTGTATTCTTGCTTTCTCTTTAATCTTGAATCACGTTTCAATCTGCATATTTTCTCTCTCTGCAGGAATTAAACTAATTGGTTTTCCAGTACTTTGTCAATCAAATTGTACTACGCTCGGTCTGTGTACCATGATTGATCTTAATTGCATAAACTTGTATTTGACTATTAAAATTTCTCATTTCTTGATCATTTTGCACAATTGTATAATTTTGATAAAATCAAATTGTTGATTTTGTGATTTAATCAACTGATTATTTGTGTTGTTGATTTTCTGAAAAACTATAATTGATTGTTCTATAATTAATTGATTATTTTTCTAAACAAGAATATGAGAAAATTAAATTCTCTATTTTTCAAATATAATTGATTACCGTCTGATCGCATTCGTTTCATGAGCAAATTAAAATTAATTCAATGTTGACCACCTAACGAAGTGCAAGACCATCTAACACCAAAGAAATGATAGTATAGATAGGGGAAAATTAACCCCAAGTCATCTCCCAACCAATCCAATAGTAAATTTAGTCAGTCAATGTTTAAAACTTATCTACAGTAACAAAAGAAAGGTAGTAATAACATTAAATTGAAGAGGGAGCTTTAAAGATTGTTGTTTGGCAAATTAAAATAGATCAATTAAAAATAATAAATAAAATATGTTTTGAATTTCTTTCACAACAAATTCTTCCTAGATTCTCTTAAGATTTTTATCCTTCAATTCTCTTCATATAGTTGAACTCGATCAAACAAACATGAATCAAATTCAACAAAATCTTATAAGCAAAACAAGCGTCTACAAATATATTCAATATCTCACATCATCTCCAAGCGTATACTCAATGTGATGTATATATTTTATTTGTTGACTAAGCTTACAATACATTGATTAAGACTAAGCGAATTAACCAACAACTCTAATTAAGGAAAAACAATTGAATACTCAACAAACATTAAAAAACAAATACTTTTCTAAAAACATAGATTTTAGAAAGACCAACAATATAGCACAATTATTATAGAGAATGTAAAGAACAAAACTTTATTAAACAAAATTCTCATAATTCATTACAAAATCACAAGAGAATCAAAATAAAGGATTTTAGCCATCGATGAGAATGACTAAAACACAAGAATTACAAAAGAAAATAAGACTAGAGTTTATGCTATGCAGGAGTGTCTTTCATTCCTTCTCCAAGATAAATTTATAATCTCCTTTTCTTGACAAAATTAACTCAGATTTAATTCTCAAATATTATTCTTTCAATTATCAAACGTTTCCTTATGTGTCAAAGATTAATTTTGTAAAATCCTCTTTCCAATAAAGCTTTAGATTTTCATTCTCCCAATTTCTTTCAGATATTTTGTTTTCAAATTCAGTTCCAACTATGTACCTTTAATAACCAAACAATCTAGCTCATAATAATTGAATCTGATGCAAAAGATATTGCAAAATAATTGAAGGAGATTTACTCTAAATCAAGTAAGAATTACAGAAGATCATCTTCAAAAGAAAATCTGAAGAATATCTTTGCAAAAGATTTGATTAGATTTGGAATCCATAGAATCTTTTGCAAATAATTAGAAACAATAAAAGTAGGAGAATATGCTTAAAATCCAATTTTAACCAATAAGCTCAATTAAGGTCCAATTAATCCTAATTGGGTAAATCTTAGTTAGAACAATGGATTTATTCTTAATTATAATCTAATAAAGTCAAGGTTAAACACTCTGAGTGTGAATAAAATATACTTAGCACCTTCTCTAATTGGATTTCTAGTAAATAAAATTTAGCTGATTGTTTGTAGTGTAAAAAATAGCTTTAGGCTGAGTTCAAGAGGAGGGTGAATTGAACTTTGAAAACTTTTCGAAAATGATGAGGAGTGTTAAGAATGAATGAAAATTCTTTATTGAAGTACTGAAAAATGAAATTCAGAATTACACAGTCAATGATCAGTATGTTCCAACACAAATTTATCACAACTGGAGATAGCACAAGGCAATTTACAGAAATAACCAATACATATATCAAATAAAATGTATTCAAGCAAACAGTAATAGCAGTTAATCACACAATATCAGAAACAGAAGCAGAAGTAAATTACTGAATTGGAATGTGTTTCAACACAACTTAGAAACAAACAAATGAATAATATTAACAACAAACTTGAATGATTATTAAGAATATTTCTCTATAGTTTAGCAACAATCAAATGAATAGTGTTGTCAGTAAATTCTGATTAATCAAACAAGAATGCAGTTCAGATTAATAGAACAAATAAGATCCAATTATTGTTTTAAGAAAACTTGTTTCAAGAAACTAAACTAATTAAACAATTATTATTAAATTTGGAAAATACTTAAACAATATTGAAAATAGATATAGTCAATTCTACAATTGATATAATAATTCCAGAAAACACGAAATATCACTAGAACAATTAACAACAATTATTTGTGAATAACAGTGAGTAAGAGATCAAGAACAGAAGCGATAAGTGTTCAAGAAGAGAGAAAGAAAGATCAATAACATAAGATTTTATCCTAGTTCACCCTTCCTCAAGGGCTATGTCCAGTCCTTTGCCAACAAGCAAAGCTTTCCACTAATCAAGATCTCAAAGATCAGTTTACAAAATATACAAACACTTGCAACCCGCAAGCAAACATTGTTCCCAGCAGCAAACAACCTACTAAACCCTACAGTAGTTGTCTAACCAATGCAGAACACTCTACACTAAACCTGTTACAATTACAATCACCCTGTAATATGTAATACAACACTCACAGTACAAAGAAATGATCAAGAATAGATAAAGTACAACAGTGATTCCACTCAACAGATAACAAAATGGATTTAGATCAGAGTAGAAACACTTAGCTTTAGTTTTGATCACAGTAATGCAGAGTCACACTCAAGACAAAGCTCCAAGATTGATGTTCTTGATGAAATTCAATTGCTAAGAATGATCACAAGTATGCACGCTTTCTCTCTTAGAAAATTCACAAGTGTTTTTCACTTAAAGAAATGATTTAGTTATCTTCGAAAAGCACGTGCCTCTCCTTTATATAGAGAAACTATTTTAAAACTGTTAAAACTTCAATCGATTGAAATAACTATTCAACCAATTGAGTTTCTCTGAGATAGAAACTTCATTAAGTCCAGAATAAAACTCAGTTTGTTAATCTTCTTTCTAAAATGACTTTAATAAAAAACTTTGATCAATTTCATTAACTTTGATTAACATTGGAGCTTTCTTTGAATTATGAAACTTGCATCATATGATTATAAACCAAGAGAAAACTCACACTCACACACAACCTAAGTCTAGGACCAAAAGCTTCATCAAACTTCATGATTCATCTTGTAATATCCTTGATCCTCTAAACTTCATCACTTGTTGATTTCATCAAATCCTCTAGCAACTCTTGGTGCTAACATGTTGAATTAAAGTGATTGATTTTCTTTTGTGTTGTATTTTACTTTTTAATTGATTGTTTTTCTATTGTGTAGCTACTGACCCTGGAGTAGACTATTTCAATTGAGAGAAATCATTCTTTCCTTCAATCTTTTACACAATATATACAAAGATTTTTAAAATTCCAATTGACCCCCTTTTGAACTCAGCCAAAAACTCTTTTCAATTGGTAGCAGAGATGGTGCTTGTATTTTAATCAAGTTTTGATCCTATGGATAAGAATAAATTGCCCTTTGTAGAGGGAGACTTAATTAATAGACCTCCTATGTTTGGTAGAGTAAACTACCAATTTCAGAAAGTGAGAATGAAAATTTTCATTGAATCAATTGACCGAGGGATTTGAATGCTATTGTAAATGGTCCCCTTGTGCCTTGAATGTTGTGAATGGTATAATTGTTGAAAAATCTTTTGATGAATTGACTGATGTTATGAACAAAAAAGTTCAATATGTTGCATAGCCAAGAACATTATAACTTTTGCTTTGAACCTTGATGAATTTTTCAGGGTATCTCAATGTTCCTCAGCAAAAGAAATGTGGGACACCCTTGAAGTTACTCATGAAGGTACAACAGATGTCAAGAGGTCCAGGAAGCATGCACTGATTCAAGAATGTGAAGTGTTCAAAATGTAGCAGGGTGAAATTATTGCAAATGTTCAAAAGAGGTTCACCCACATTGTCAGCCACTTGATAGGACTTGGAAATGTGTTTGACAAGGAAGAGCTGAACATCAAAATCCTGAAATGCTTGGATAGTAGTTGGTAGCCAAAGGTCATTGTAATATCATAAACAAAAGACTTGACAACCTTGACTACTATAGCACTCTTTGTAAAGTTAAGGAGCATGAGTTAGAGATGAACTGGTTGAAAGAGCATGAGAATGGAGAAAGGAAGGTCAAAGGTCTAACATTCAAGTAAGCTTCTCAAAAGGATGACACCAGTAAAGATGGTTCTAGTGATTGTAGTGATGTAAAGACCCTTAACATGCTTACCAGAAGGTTCCAAAAGTTCTTGAAGAAAAAAGAAAATAAGAACCAACAAGCCAAAAAGTACTGTAGAAAAACTGATTTTTGGTTTAACTAATTTCACTTGCTTTGATTGTACAAAACACGGACATATCAAGATTGAATGCCCAAATCTGATGCACAGGGAAAAGGACAAAGAGATGAAAAACAATAAAATTGGAAAGGCAAAGAGAGCCTACACTGCTCGGGAAGATAATGACACATGTTCGAACTACTCTTCAAAGGAGGATTAATAAGCAAACCTGTGCTTAATGGTTGAACACCAATATGAGGCTAGTAGTCCAAGTTCCAGCATCTCTATGAATTATGAAAATTAAAGTACACTACTTCAAGCATTTAAATAAACGCATGAAGAATTGCCTTATACAACAATCGATTAAAAGGGTTAAACTATTGGTTGGAAGGCAAAGTCAAATCATTAGAGGAAGAACTGGTAACTGTGAAAACTAATTTTGATCACTTAGAAATGATTTACAAAGTTGTCTCCTATAATGAGAATGAATTTTGCAAGCCAATTAATTGTAAAAATTGTGAAGTTGTAACACAAAGTTAAACATGTTTTGAAAATTGCTTCAAAACTTTCCATGGGGGCTACAAATCTAAATGCCATTTTAGGTTCTTAAACTGTGTTTTTAACTAGGTTGACATTAGATATCAAGGTGGTTCCAAAGAAAGTAGAAAAAAATTTAACAACTTCTTTAAATATAGTAAAAGGCACTCTTCACATTTTCTTACCTGCTTCTATTATATGAACAAAGGTCATTGTATTAGAAATTTTAATACTAGAAAGTTTGATGTTCCAAAATGCCTAATTAGGTGGGTTCTAATGGTACTCTTAACGATGTTGTACCTAAATTTAATAGGGGACTACTTCTTGGGATGTAACTTGTTTTGTAGCATGCTTTGGTAGCTAAAAAGCAATTGTAGTACCTGGATACGGCCTGCTCAAAGCACATGCCTAATGATGCTTCAAAGCTGGGGAACATAAACTGGAAACATCGTGAATTTGTCACTTATGGAGATAATGATGGAGGAAGAATCCTAGGCAGTGGAGACATTGGTGAGAAGGATTCATTGTTCATAAAGGATGTCCTATTGGTGGAGGGACCGAAACACAATTTTTTGAGTATCAGCCAACTGTGTGATATAGGTTTTAAAGTGACATTTGAACCTGATCTATGCCTCATAGCCTTTTCAGCTCCTAAAAATCCATAGCAAAATGGAGTTGTGGAGAGGAAAAATAGGTCTTTAGAAGAATTAGCAAGAACTCTTTTAAATGAACTAATCTTCCTAATGCATATGCTATGTTTGAAACAAAGTTTTAATTATACCTCTTTTAAAGTAAACCCCTTATGAACTTTTTAGAGGAAGAAAACCTAACATTTTTTAAGGTTTTTGGATGCAAGTTCTTTATTTTGAATAATGGAAACGAAAACTTTGGAAAGTTTGATCCAAAGGAAGATGAAGGCCCAATTCCCTTTGGAGATTGGTCAAGGGATTCGTTACCTCAATTCGAGCAACTTTCATTTTTGGAGCATCTCAATCTTATCTCTCTATCAAAAGTTATGGTTGTTTGAAGTTTTTTTCGATCGAAATTTTTACAATTCAAAATCTATGATAAATCTATACAATGCAAAAACTCTACCATCAAATATATATTAAATCAAGTTGCTGATAAAAAATTTGGGTCAAAAATAAATTTATAACTATTTTTAATGAATTTTACAAAATTGTTAACCTCTTGCAAAGAGAATCGGTGAGGGGCATCGAACCAAGCATTCACGGTGGAGAAAAGTCACGCATCAAGCATATAGCATCCTCAAAAACTTGCAATGTAAAAAATTTATCAAACCACCTATGTCTAAACCACTGAAGAAAGCAGATAAAGACAACGAAGGAACCAACCAAATGAGTGTGCGTGAGAAGAGCAGAAAATGAACAAAAGAGACTTAACGACGCGGTGTAAGAGGGTGGGAAAAGGAGAGGGAAGGACAAATAATGCGAGGAGTGAAAACATCAAGCTAATAAACAATATGTGGAGATTAAAATAGGGATACCACCGCAGTTGGAGAGCACAACCGTTGTAGTACTAGGGAGATACTACAGCGGTTAAGCTCTCAACTGCCGTAGTAGGGAGATATTATAGCGGTTAAGCTCTCAACCACCTTAGTAGGGGGATACTACAGCAGTAGGGAGCTCAACTGCTGTAATAATTTAAACATAATTTCAAAAATGCCATTGCATTTTTTTTACATCAGTTACGTTTTAATCGTTGTTTTTTCCTGTCGTAGAATGTGTTTTTTCTACTAGTGACTAAAAATTGTGAATTCTTATTTTGAGCATTTAAACATGATTTATCAGTCTTCTAACCATGACAGTGACTCCAATAAACCAGCCAAATGTGAAAATTGTGAGGTTCTATAAGCCAAAGCAAAATATCCTGTGAAAACCTCTTCAAAATTGGATATGGGAACTGCAAATTTGAATGTTGTCCTAGGTTCCTAGAATTGTGTGTTTGACAAAGCTAGCATTGGTTTTGAACTAGTTTTTCAAAATAAAACTAGAAAGTTCAACAACTTTTCCAATCATAGCAAAAAAGCAAGCCTCGCCTTTCCAAACCTGTCTTTATTGTTTGCATAAAGGCCTTTCTGCTAGAACTTAAAGAATTAGACTTTTTGATGTTCCAAATGGCTTAGTGAGGTGGGTACCAAAGAGTAATTTGTTTTGCAAGAAAGGTAGAAGCCAAGAATAAGCTTTGGTATTTAGATAGTGGTTGCTCTAAACACATGAAAGAATATGCATCATTACTTACAAGTTTCATTTAAAACATTGAGGTTTTGTCACCTATGGACACAACAACAATGGTAGGATTTTTGGCAGTGGAAACATAGAAGACAAAGACACTTTAATCATCAAGGATGTGTTGTTGGTGGAAGGACTAAAGCATAATTTGTTAAGCAATAACCAGCTATGTGTCAAAGACTTTCAAGCCACGTTTGAATCATAAATTTGTCTCATATCTAATGTAGGTTCAAGGAAAACACACCTTGTTGGTAAAAGACTAAATAATGTATACATGTTAAACATTGATTGCATTGATTCCAGCCTAAATCCCTTGTTGTCTAGTAGTGATGAAACTTGGTTGTGGCATAAGTGCATAGCTCATATACACATGCATCATTTAAACATAATTGCATCTAAAGATCTTGTGATTGGTTTGCCTAAACTCAAGTTTGAGAGTGATAGAATTTGTGAAGCATGTCAAAAGGGAAAGCAAACTAAAAGTTCCTTCAAATAGAAAAATTTTTATTTCAACTACAAGACCTCTTGAATTGCTTCACATAGATTTATTTGGACCCTCTAGGACCATGAGTATTGGTTGAAATTACTATAGTTTAGTGATTGTTGATGATTTTTCTAGGTTCACATGGACTTTCTTCATTGTAACAAAAAATGATGCATTCGGTGCCTTTAAGAGACTTGTCAAGGTAATCCAAAATGAGAAAAACTTCACTATTGCTGCCATTGAAACTAATCATGAGGGAGAATTTCAAAATGAATGGTTTGAAAGATTTTGTGAAAATTTTGGCATCAAACAAAATTTTTCAACTTGCAAGAACTTTGGAAGAACTTGCACGAACCTTATTAATAAAAAAAATCTTCCAAAATATTTTTTGGCTAATGTAGTAAATACAACTTGCTATGTATTAAAGAGAGTTTTGATTAGACCTATCTTGAAGAAAACCCCATATGAGATTTTCAAAGGAAGAAACCCAAATGTTTCACAATTAAAGTTTTTGGTTGCAAATTTTTTATTTTGAATAATGGTAAGGATAATCTAAGCAAGTTTGATGCAAAGGTAGATGAAGGCATCTTCCAAGGTTACTCATCACAGAGTCATGCATATAGAGCATATAATAAGAGAACTATGTTGATTAAAGAAACTGTTCATATCACTTTTGATGAGACTAACCAAAGACTGCAGGAGGCACTTAAATTAGCTACAGGTTATGAAGAAATAAATGAGTTTCAAAGGCTGACAATTACTATAGAACAACATAGAAAAGCAAATTCTGCAAAGTTTCGGGAAGTTGAAATAATTGGAAATTAAGTACCACCTATAGCTGCTAGAAGAGCAAATTTGCCTCGAGATTGGAGGATCCCAAGCGATTTATCTATAGACAATGTGATTGGTCAAAATTCACAAGGGAGTATCAACTAGAAACTCAACAAATCTGTTGTGTGAACATATTGAACCTAAAATAGTGCAGGTTGCCTTGTGTAATGATATGGATTTTTGCAATGCAAGATGAATTAAACCAATTTACTACTGATGATGTTTGGTTTCTTGTTCCTAGAACTAGTGAAATGAATGTAACTGACATAAAATGACTATTTAGAAATAAAATGGATTAGCAGGGCATAATAGTAAGGAATGAGGTTAGGCTAATAGAAAAAGGGTATAATCAAGTGGAAGGAATTGGTTATGATGAGACTTATGCACCTGTTGCTAGGCTAGAAGTTGTTAGACTAATACTTGCTTATACTTGTTTGTGTGGATTCAAATTATTTCAAAATGATGTTAAAAGTATATTTTTAAATGGATTCATAAATGTGGAGGTGTATGTGACACAACCCCCTAGTTTTGAAGATCACAAGCTGCTTGGACATGTCTAGAAGCTCAAGAAAGCTCTATCTGGATTGTAGCCAAAACCTAGAGAGTGGTGTGAAAGTCTAAGCAGTTTTCTATTGTCAAAGAGTTATCAAAGAGGACAAGTAGATAAGACTCTCTTTATTAAAAGAGTTGAAATGACATTATTCTTGTACAAGTTTATGTTGATGACATAATATTTGGATCAACTAATGAGTTGCTTTGCCAAGAATTTGTTTTACTTATGTAGGGAGAGTTTGAAATGTCAATGATGGGTGAACTGAACTACTTTATGGGTCTGCAAATCAAGCAACTCAAGAATGACACATTCCTATATCAGTCCAAGTATTGTAAAGATATACAGAAAAAGTTTGAGATGGAAAACTGCAAGGAGACCGCAACAACAATATCAACAAGTTGTTATTTGGATACTGATGAAAGAGGAGCAGCAGTTGATCAACCAAAATTTAGATGATTGATTGGATCACTGCTCTATCTCACAACTAGCAAACCATATATCATGTTTAGTGTGTGTATGTGTGCAAGATTTCAAGTCAATCCCAAGGAGTCACATGACAATACAGCAAAGACAATTCTAAAATATCTCAAAGGAATTGTTAATGTTCAGCTGTGGTATCCAAATGGTGTTGAACTTAATATTGTTGGCTTTTCTGATTCGAATTTTGCAGGATGTAAACTAGATAGGAAGAGCACTAAATGGAAAGAGTTTGAGCTCTTGGCACAGCAAGAAACAAGCATGTTTAGCTCTTTCCACATCAGAAGCAGAGTACATAGTTGTTGGAAGTTGTTGTGCTCAAATTTTGTGGCTCAAGACCAACAACTTAGTGACTTTGGTCTTAAAGTCACAAAGGTACCTATAACCATTCAAAAAAGCACTTTCCACATTCATTTGAAATAGTTTAAAACCAGACAAACATGCATAGGTAAGCAGTAATCTTACAACTTCTAATCTAGCAACAGAAGCATAAGTTTCACCAAAATCAATGTCTTCTTCTTAGTTATACCCATTAATGACCAGCCTAGCTTTGTCTTTAACTATTATGCCTTGCTCGTCTAGTTTATTCCTAAACATCCACTTAGTTCTGTTTACATGCATATCTTGTGTTTTAGGAACCAAAACCCACACATTATTCCTAGTGAACTGATTCAATTCATCATGCATTGCTTCTATCCATTTGTCATCAGTCAAAGCATCATGTATAGAACTAGGCTCAATTTGAGAAACAAAAAGCCATATTTTCACATAAACGATTAACAGTCTGTCTAGTTGAAACTCCCTTTTCTATCTAACTGATAATGTTATCCAGAGATAAGTCATGAGGAATTCTCCACTCTCTTGGCAGGTATGCATTGCTCACAGGTGCAGGCGATACTTCTTTATAAGTTCAAGCTTGCTGTCCAGCTACATCTGCAATTGGCTCCTCATTTGATAAATTCAATCGATTGAATTTCTAAATTAATTGATTATTTCCTTGTAACAACTCACTACTATCTTCCACATCTACACCGTTCTTATAAACATCTCGCAATTCAAGGTTAGCTTCATCAGATACAATATGCACAAATTCTTCAACAATTATAGTCCTTTTATTATAAAATCTACATGCATGACTATGAGATGAGTAACCAAGAAAGATGTCTTCATCAGTCTTTGCATCAAACTTGCCAAGATTATCTTTTTCTTTATTCAATACAAAACATTTGGAACCAAACACTTTAAAATGACTTATATTTGGTTTTCTTCCCTTATAAAGTTCACAGGGAGTCTTTTTCAAAATGGGTTTGATTAAAGCACAATCTAAAACATAGCAAGCAATATTAACAACATTTTCCCAAAAATACTTTGGATGTTTTCAATCATTTAATCAAGTTCGTGCTAACTCTTCCAAAGAACGATTTTTTTCTCTTTACAACTCCATTTTGCTTAAAAGCTCTTGGAGTAGAAAATTATGTTTTATACCATGTTTATTGCAATATCTCTCAAACCTATAATTTTGAAATTCTCCCCCATGATCAGATTTGATTGCAAAAATATTATAGTTATTTTCGTTTTGGAAAACTTTAGCAAGTTGTTTAAAGGTTGTGAATGCATGATCCTTAGTTACAATGAATAATGTCCATATGAATCTAGAGTAATCATCAATGATCACTAATTCATAGTAGTTACTGCTTATGCTCAAAGTATGGGAAGTATCAAATAGATCCATGTGAAGTAGCTCAAGGGGTATAGTAGTGTAAACAAAATTTTTCGAGTTAAAAGTCTTTTCACATGCATCACATACTTTATTTTTCTCGAACTTGAGCGTAGGTAGTCCATATACTAGTTTCCTAGAAACATTTATTTAGATGGTGCATATGTATATGAGCAATCCTTCTATGCTAGAGCCATGATTTGTCATTCTTGGATAGCAAACAAGTCATATTAGATGCTATTGTTAAAAAATAAGATGGTCAAAGTTCAAGAGAGGAGGTGAATTGAACTATTAACTCTTTTTAAAAACTTAAAAGTTTGAATGAGTGTTTTTATGAAACTATGATTACAATGTAGAGAATACTCAAAACAATAAATTAAAATTCACAAACAGCAAGTAAAAAATTATTCAAGTATGTTCAGGACAGTAAAACAACTTGTTAAAATCAGAAACAACTTCTTAAAAGAATCCTAACAGTTCTGGAAACACACAAATAAAAGGTTGAAATTTAAAAACAATCTGTTGAAAATCCTTTCGAGCAGTTATACAATTTTCAGTCAACAGTAGACTTTTAACAGGTTAAAATAGATTTCAACAAGTTGAAATTTCAACACTGCAGCAATGAAATTTAACGCAGTAAACATAGTTTTAGAGAAAAATGAGTACAACAAAGCACAATCAAGATCAAGAGAAATAGAATGTTCAAATCCAGTACTATATTGCAATGAGCAGTAAACAATTTCAAAATTATTTAAGCAGAACACAATGTATCACCCAAACTTTAAATCACTTATAGAGTGAAAAACCATATTTGAATTTACAAATATTGTTTGCAGATTACAATTTACAATATAGCTAAGTAATAATAGAACCTGTAGAGCAAAGAATCAGCAGCAAATTTAATAAATTGTAACTCCGAATTAGTTTAAACATAACAATACTACAATAGATAGTAGTCAACACAATTATGTACAAACAACAACCTCAGTTTCAATTCTAAAAGCTGAAATAGGAAATCAGTAGTTGAGATCACCCAATTATATCCTAATACCTAGTAGTTACAGTTTCAATTCATAGAATTTTCAAAAATAGCAAAAGCAAATCCAAGATTATTTCCAATGTTACAAGATGAACACTACAAAACCAGTAAGTAGTTTATCATATAAGAAGCAGATCCAAAGCGCCCAAATACCTAAGACAAACCAATAACCAAACTGAGAAATTAATACAACAGTAAAATACTGAATTTTAACACGTCAGAATAGATTTTAATCAATTAAAACACTACTGGAGTGAGTATTTTCAATCTGTCCAGAATTTAACAGGTTGTTCTTCAATTTTAACAAGTTGTTCTTGGTAGTAGAAATGGAAATGGGACAAAAGCAATTCGAAAATTGAAAGAGCAAGGGAACACACAGATCACACAAGTCTTTTTATCCTGGTTCACTCTTCCACAAGAGCTACATCCAGTCCCTTGCACAACCTTGCAAGGATTTTCACTATATCAATCAAGTTTACAATCAAAACATACTCAAGACCCGATCTTGAACCCTACAAGATGGTCTTCTACCCCTTGTGCAGCTCCCCACCACACAAGATGCACACTCCTAGTGCAAATGCAATACACCACTACTGTTTTGAATGCAATCAATACAATACACCAATCCAATTACACGTTTTCCTCAATTACAATGCCTAAAAAAACCTTATTAAGCACTACCCAACAAATAAACAAATCAAGAACACAATACAATCTGTAAAAATGTTTGTGCAGCAGCTGAACACAAGGAAAAGCACAAAAAGAAGAACACTTCTCTCCTCAAGATTACAGTTACAACACCCAACAATCAATTGAATGCTTTTCTCTTCTTCAAATGTGAGAAATCATGATGGATTTTGCAAACTTTCATAATTCTTTCTCACTTAGGGTTTTCTCTCCAAGAAACACTCTCAAAATCTTTTGAAAAATGAGTAAAAAACTTTTTGAGATCGAAAAGTATTCAAAACGCATGCGTTGCAGCCCCTTTTAAAAATGCGCCAATCAATCTGTTAACAAATTTAACAGGTTGTTTTCAAAATTTAACATGTTAAATTTTCTCTACAAAACTTATATTTTTTAAAATGATTTGAAAATGATGTTTTCACTTATATTTGAGTAAGAGCAATGCAAGCTAGTGATAAATTGACACTAACAAATGCATGAGAGATGTAATCCATGTTAAAACCAACCCAAACCTAGAATCTAGTGTCTTCAAGTAATTTCTTCATCAAATCACCACTTTAGGAGGTTCTTCACTAGCTCCAACAATCTTTCCAATTTGATGAAGACAACTCTTGTGGTTTGGTGGTAGACGCATTTGTGATACTCATGCTTTCTTCTCCCCATACTTTGAGACTTGGAAAACACTTAAGCACATTTTCCACAACAAAACCAAAACCGCAATAGAAATCAACAGATTAAAAATGAAATATAACATGTTAAAAGTTCAGCACAGATCAACATAGTGTTAAAGGTTTAGCAGTTTAATATGCAATGCAAAAAAGCATGAAAGTGAGTGTCAAGTTAGGTTACAAACCACATATTTCTCCCTCAATTGAGTTCATCAAGTTGAGAAGAGACTGAAAACAACAATAAAAGAAAAACAAACACATATAGAGTTTATGATAGAAATGCTACAAGTGAAATGATGCATGATGCAACAAATTTTTAGAGATTGAAATTATTAAGGGTGTCATGAATGTCATCAATCTACTGGTGGAGCTGCTGGAAATGTGTGACACAATACTAATGATGGATTCACTGCTTCTCTATCATGTTGTCCAGCCTTGAAATCACCAAGTGCTCAAAGTTTGATATGGCTTCCTCTCGTGGTGCTGGAGGCTCAAATGGAAGCATAGGTGCTGCTATAGGATCAAGAACTTTAGCATCTTCTTGGTCTGCTACTCCATTAGATCCAGCACCTTCTCCATCTCCACCCTTGTATGTCCAAGCTCCATTCACCTTTTGGAGACCAATTCGGTTCAGCATAGATTGGTTTATCTCACTAGTTGGTTTTAGATTTTTAGCTAGCTCATCTACCAAGTCCACCTTAAAAAATTCAATCATTCTGGAGATTAGGATTGCATAGGGCAGCTTATAATCATTTAGCTTCTATGCCTTAAACATGTGATCTTTCATGGTAAATACCTAGTCAACTTTCACCCTATTTATCAAGCAGTATAACAACATCAAGTCTTTTTCAGTGAGGGTAGTATGGTTGCTGCCCCGAGGTGTAAGAATCCACACAATCAGCAATTTTAAGATCCTTGGAGTCATTGTCAACTTCCGAACTCTAGAGGATTTCACCTCTTTATTCGGATTCCTCATGCATGCTTTGAAAGGGTTTAGGGTTTAGGGTTTAGGGTTTAGGATTTAGTTTTCTTGAAGTCTTCCAAAGCTTTTCTCTCAATTTGCTGACCCTCATGCCTTACTCTAGTTATGGCAAACCACTCTTTTGGTGTGATCAACATGTTGACACCTTTCACATGGTTGCTCATGTTTTTGCCATCAAATGTGAGATTGGTGTAAAACACCTTAACAAGATCTGGATAGATGTATCCATTCAATCCAAGAAATTTCCTTAGCTTTTGACGGTTAAGGATATTTGTGATTTCCTCCAACTGCTGCTCTTTCAGCCACTTGGAGGTTATAAACCTATAAGGCTCTTTCTGCTGTAGCTATGAATATACTCTTACATTTGTTCAACATCTCCACTGAACCAACTATCTAGATGACCTTTGTCAACACCCGATTTTGTCCGGGTAATATTTTAATTAAAGCATATTGATGAAAAAGAATAATAACATAAAAAAATATTTATTAGTTTAAGTTTTCTTGAAAAAATAATGATAACAATAAAAAAACAAAATATAAATAATAAATTTGAATTTTTCCATTAATAAAAATAAAAAATGATTTTTTCCAAAAACAAAAATTAATAAAATAAATAATTAATAATAAAAAACGAAAATAACAAGAAAATAACAAAAATATCTTAATTTAAAACAACAGCATCTGAAAATTAATAAATAAATAATAAATAAAAAATAATAAAAACAAATATAACAATAAAATAACTG
>Ga0209700_101331_pt1 | contig 50765 bp, 24 predicted proteins | sample SiratroredBW_FD_187528 | JGI IMG/M metagenome (GOLD analysis project Ga0209700, IMG submission 187528) | Root nodule microbial communities of legume samples collected from California, USA - Siratro red BW (SPAdes) (version 2) | ecosystem: Host-associated > Plants > Roots > Nodule | place: USA...
AAAACCAAAAAAAAAAAAAAAAAAAAAACAGTACAATTTATCAAAAATTCAAATTTTGAAATTTAATGTTAAGCAGATAGACAACTTAATATCCTCACATACAATCCTAACTCTAGCAGGACAAGCAATTCAAACATATGACAACCAAAATCCAAGCTAGAAAAGACAATTCTAATACAACATAAAAATAGCACAACAAACGACCCTAGTAAATAAACCATACCGGTCTATAAATTCTTAATTACAAACCCTATTTCCCAACATAAAAATACATCACAAATTTTAAACATCCAAAAGCATAACCCACACATACTCATTATAGAGAAAGTACATGACAAAAAATAAAGCTTTATTGATACTGGTCGAAATATAGTAAATAAAGGGATTTGGCTAAAAACAAAGTCAAGATCACACTTTCATTACTACACATTCAGCGAAAGAGACGGTAACAATACTTCAAGTTTATGTCAATGATATTATAGTGACTAGAAATGATGAAAAAGAGAAGGAAGAATTGAATCAGAGACTAGTCTAGGAATTTCAACGGAAAGAGCTAAGAAGATTAAAGTATTTTTAGGGATTTGAACGGAAAGAGCTACGAAGATTAAAATATTTTTAGGGATTGAAGTAGCCTACTCTAACTATGGAATTTTCAAGTCTCAATAAAATATATAGCTGATTTGCGGGCAGGAAATGGGAAGATTGGGAGCAAACCAATATCAACTCCAATAGATCCTTGTCACAAGTTCTGTAAGGCTGAAGAGGAATCAGCAGTAGATAAAAAGATGAATCAAAGGCTGGTCGAAAAATTAATATATTTGGCTCACACACGACCAGACATTGCTCATTCAATAAGTGTCATCAGTCCGTTTATGCATGATCCGAGGGAATCTCATCTTCAAGCTGCTTATATTACGCAGGTTCTCTTGTTGATAGAAGATCAACAAGTGGATATTGTACTTTCCTCAGTGTCAAACTTAGTGACATGGAGAAGCAAACAACAGAATGTGGTGGCAAGATCATCCGCTGAATCAGAATTCAGGTCCATGGCACAAGGACTGTGAGTTATTATGGCTAAAAATTATCACTTGAAGATTAATTTGGAGGGACCCATGAAGCTCTAATTTGACAATAAATCAGTAATAAACATTGCAGATACTTGAGATGAACATGCTTTAGGTTCAAAGAGGGAGAAAGGGAGATTTGACCAACTCCCTAAGAAGTAACTTTGGATCCATTAGCTAAAGTAATAACATGAGGATTTTAGGATGACAATGGAAAAAAATAAGGAAGCATTACCGAAAATGAGAATAGAAGCTCCCGGATCAATTATCCATGAACTTTGCTACTCCAAGGTTTGAGAAATGCAAGTTTTTTACAAAAACAGAATGGGTGAAAGACTATTCTTGTCTGCCAGTATTTAACCTGAAATATTCCTGATATTCCTCAATAATAAATTGTGGTTCAACCTTGTTAGATTGAAAGATGTTTGTTGTCTTGTTAGGAAAACCATGTAAGGAGAAGCAGAAATTTTGAGTGTGGCCAATTCTCCTACAAAAGAAGCATTGAGGATGTTTGCACTCACTTGAGTAAAGGAAGGCATTGAAAGAGGAATCCAGCAATAATCAGAATTCCGGCAACCTAAAGGGTCCAAATTAACACCCAAATTGTCATGCTAGCACCCTGATAACTATCCACATCAAGCAACTTGAATCTCTCTTAAAATACAATGAGTTTCAGTAGTCAACAACAACACTTCCACCACATACCAGAGCTAGTGCCAACTGTAAAAGACAGCAATAGGGGTGGAACACGGAGATTCGGCAAGCCTTGTGGACAAAACAAGGAGTTACTCTAGTGAATGGAAGGTGATGTGTGGCTTTCATGCACCGAGCTGCAGCGAATAGAGAAGTTATGTGTGGCAGCGTGTAGCCAAGATTTAGAGGATGTGACCAGGACGAGTGGACGTTGCTCGGTGAGACGTACTAGATCCAATGGTCGTTAGAGAAAAAAGGAGTGGTGGAAAGCGGTAGATGACTATAGACAGTGGCAAACAAAAATAAAATACATTAGAATCATTGTACCTCAATGAAACAAACCAGACTAGGTGTTTATCATATGACAGCTGGAGGATGTATGACAGCAGGAGGATGATGGAGAATAGTGGTGGACAATGGCTTAAGAAGTAGAGGGAGATCAGCATGATCGTTATCAACTTGAGATGAGTACAGAACAATAGAAAATGAATTAGCGAACTTAATTCCCCTCTCTTAGGTTCTCATGTTTATAATAACATTGGAAGTCCATATACAATGAATGAGAGGAAGGAGAAAAGAATAAGAAAGGCCATATCTCCGAACCAGGCACAACACAAAGCATATGGCAGCTTTTGAATAAAGTCTATTTAAGATTACTTGTTCTAACACACATAACCCGATTCAACATGACAGAACATAACATATAAAAATAGATAGACACTTCATTAAGGAAAAATAAGAAGGTTTAGTATGCATGCCATACTTACATGTGGTAGCTGACACAAGGACTCAATACCTTAAACTTCCATAATCTCAACCAAGTTGGGAATGGAGATTGATTGAATATGGATGTAAATATTGCACATTTACTGTGCAATAAATACAGATCGATTGAATAATAAATATAGATTTGTTTGTAAGAAATGGATTGGGATTGAGAGTTTATTTCCTTTATTTCAGGATATATATTACCTTTATTTCAGGACATTTATTTCCATTTATTATGATTTCATTTTTCCTTTGAAACCAATGTATTGTTTCTTTATTATATCAACAAAAGTAATTCCATAATCGTTGCTTACTGCCTACACATTTTTCTCAATGACTATGCTCTGGTAGAATAGAATATGTATGCACAAGTTAAATCAATTAAATGTAACAGCTGTCACTGTAACACCCTAAAACCTAACAGAAATAACAAACTAAAAGATATCACACTGACTAACTGAAGAAATATGTTTCAGAAAAATTCAAAAAGTGAAACTACATTCTCTCACTGAAATAACACAAAAGTGCCAAAAACTAACCTTTGGAACAGCATACGGTGCAAAATCTCCTAGGATCATCCGGACTGTTTCACAATCATAAAACAAATCTCTAGGATAGTGTAGCTCTGAATCCATGCTTGAAACCACCCATTGTACATCACACAAGCTGCATATAAATGTAGACTTAAAGGGATGGCTATCCCCAACAGATTTAGGATAGAAATTACCCGTAGTTTTATTACTATAGCAAGCATCCCATAACATATCAAGAACCTCCAAGAGATATTTACAATTTTCAAGATTGCGTCCTTTAGACAGTAAGGACAATAATTGCACTATTTCAGGAGATTCCCAATCTTTGACTAATGATTCAGAAGATATTAGACCCCTATCCCACATCACCTGCTTAAAAGTGGCATCACCTATATCAACAACACTCTTATCCACCTGAACTATTTGTGCAAAATCCGTGATGCCAATTTTCTCAAAAAAATCCCTCCACTTCATCACTGCAGACGAAACTGATTCATTTACTGGATGGCTTAAATAGCTTACGTCAACCTCATGCCACGTCATATTTACACTATCAGCCAACAATTTTGGAGCGACAGGATTTCCAAATCCAGTACAGAAATGAATTGGTGTCTCGGCAGGACACTTGAAACCACAATTTGTCAATAACAAAGATTTACATCTAAACTCAGATATTATATGATCCCTTTCAATAGAACAATCAGAACAGGTAGAGTTCAGGTGTAGCATTACAAAACATACATATTCGACCATTAACATTCTGTTTCTGTTTGCCATTGTCTCATCAGACAATGCAGGTAAAATATGCAGCTTCACAACATCATGTACAGACAGCTGTTGAACACCAATACTCTGAAGTAACTGGGTAATATTGTCCAAAAAGGTCACATTCAAGCTTAGAGTACCAGAAGATGCAGAGAAAAGGGAAGGACTTACAGTCCTTAGTTTAGCACATATATTAGGGAAAGCTTCAATTTTATGCTCACCATCAAACCCTGAGTTTAAATTATTGGACTGCAACCATATAGTTCCTTCATCCACAGAGCTGTATGTACCATCTGAAAGTGGAATAAATGGTGTCTTCCGAAGATTTTTCCAAACATCTTCCATTTCAAAATTGATTGACATAGATGCAGATGAATTGAACATTGTTATAAAAAGAGTACTTAGATAAGTAGCTAGCCAACTCATACCCATAGATATAAGAGTGCTCTTTCTGTGACATAAGGATGACAGTACTCGAACAAGGATGTTAGGCCCAAACTCCTCAATACCTAGTGCCATTGCTAATGTATCGGACAATACTATATTTTTATTCAGGTATCTAAGACCAAGGTGTTCAAGAAGCATGTTATCAGGAATAAGATCACGCACCTGCTCTGTCCAGCCTCTCAATACCTTACATGGAGGTGCCCACTCAGTATTGTCACTGTCCACAAGTAAGCAATTCATCATCCGCAGTTTAGAAATAATTAAACGAGGAAGACTGGAGAAAAAACCATGAACTTCACCAACTAATGGAACAAAACTCATGAAGGCAGACAATCCTTTTCCAGGCTCACTCCTAAAACAGGGAAGTTCACAAAACTCTCTCTGTGCTCTGACAAACAAACTAGGATACTCTGACAACAACCACTGATTCCAAGGACTATCTCCATCAACTTCCTCTCTAGATGAAGGAAGAACAAAATCGCCTTGAAGTATAAACTTCAGGCCATATGTTCTTAAAGGAAGAAATGCAAAAACTGGTTGTTGATCTGAACATGGAATGTAACTATTATCTGATTCCTGCAAAGTAAACGCCAAAGAGATTTCAGTTGTCTTCACATCAAAGCGAATGGAATTTGTTTGCAACTTCTGGGACACCACAAACCACACCATTTTCTCTTTCCCATGAGAAACCTCAACAATACCATCTCCTAAAATTTCCTTTTTCATAACAATGAGTGTATCATTAAGCATGTTTCTCAACTTGATACACTTGAGGCGATGAAGAAATAGTAACAATGAAGGATGAAGATCTGAAAACATAGTCAAGATATTATTCAAGGTCATTCCTCCTGATAGACGGGATCTAAATGGAAGCAGAATGCATGTGTTCCAGGGACTATCATCATACAATTCAGTATCAGTAGATGCCATCCTCCTGAGTATACCAATGTCACAAGGAGGTATTACTGTGGGCAAAACAAAACCAATCTGGCCTTCACTAATGTCAAATTTAACATGAAAACCATTGGAATGAATTTCTGGAGCATCTGTAACCTGCAATGAGAACGACTAAGATTAATGAAACTCATTATCTGAACATATAAAAATTAAAGGGAGAAAATGTGTGTAGTGATAATTTTATGTAGACAAATATGATAAAGAACAAAAGCACTTGCATTCATCCAAAGTCAGCTCAATTAACCTCTGACAGATTAAAGAAGATGAAAGAGAAATATGATAATAACTTCTAAATAAAAAAATTGTACTAAAATTTTGAAAGATCAGAAAAATGCAGAAAGCCATCAGTTCAGGAATAGGAAACGGTAATCCTCCCAGAGGCTAGGACACATAATCTTCAATAAGAAAGTTTAGAGCAGAAGATTCATTCAAGGAAATATTAAGAACAAAAGAAGAATTCAAGAGTTTTGGATATTGAAAAACTGGTGGGGGACTTGACTTTAGCAATTAAGAAAATTGAAATTGGGTCTTCGGATAAAACAACATTGTTTTAAGGAGAACCTAAAGAAAAATTGTTCAAAACATACCCGGAAAACAGACTTGAAACCAATCCCTTTCTTCCCTATGTATCCAGCATTAGATCCTTTCTTTGTTGAATTTCCAACATCACAAAGTGCTCTCATATTTTGAGCAGAGAAACCTCGCTCATTATTCAATACAGCTATACCAGAATCTTGAAGAATAAATGTAAGAGTTGGTTCCACATTTTCTGGATAATTATTGTCATCAGCATTTTGAACCTGAATCAAAAGGAGCAATTATCAGGCACAGGACATATTGACTCTCAAAAGCTACCAATAGTTTTACTAATAAGTGCCAACAAGATAAACAAATTTTCAAATTTAAGAATGGATGATAAATGTAAACGATTTCTTACTATCAAATGCACATGACAGTGTAAAATGATACTGAAGATTTAAATTGAATTGCTCTAAGATAATGACACTCGGTTGTTCAACCTCCTGCATAGCAGGGACAATCTATCAATGGTGCGGATATGATGTCACTACTCCAAAAGTTAAAATCATCCAGATATGAGGAACATTTTCAGGGTGTTATCTCTGTCATCTTAAATCTATATTAGATACTAATTTATCACTTCTCAACAAAATTCAACTTCTTAAGTATGTAAAAGTGAAACTCATCTGTCTGTCAGGTAATAATGTTGAAGCTTAACATCATCTAAGATTTTCAGACATTGTATTTATGAACAAGAATAAGAAAAAGAATAACAACGAATCACAAATATCCTCCATTTCTCCTTTATTACTAATCACAAGATAAAATATTAAAGAATTATTCTCACCAACTCAAGAATAAAATGTGAATCTTGAGAATATAGTTCTTGTGAAAGGCAATGCAGTGCTCTCCCTAACCGGGCATGTTGCTTCTTCAACATGAAAGTATCAGTATCAGAAAGACTTGAATCTAGGCCAAATTCATCCCGCCTGATGGATTCAATAAGCAGTGAAGCATCCATATCTGCACCATTTTGAAATGAACTTCCCAGGCAGCAACCGTTAGATTCCTGGTTAGATTTTTCTTGATCAACTGTTGCAGTGACTTCAATATTTGCTTCAGGAATAGGAGACTTATCCAAGGTATATTGGTCATGATCCCTTGCGTTTATATCAGTTTTGGCATCTTTTAAGCTTGAAACTCGAGTACAATGAATGTCAGAGGTGTTGTTTGAAATAATTGCATGGTAATCATTAATCCATTCAGAAATACCCAGAGATAGACCTACTTCATGAAGCATGAAACGTTGCTCAATATTGCTGCATTCACATAAAATAGCTGAAGTAGCATTCTTGAAAACAGATTGCATCCCAGAAAGCAACAAGTCAGAAGCAAAACTGTGAAATTCTGCCGGTAAGTAACCAAGACAATCAAGCACAAACCTTGACAAAATGGATGCAACTTTACTCACTTTATGTATGTGTTTACTAAACTCACTTCCCATTTTAGCATTTGAAATTTCAGTTAAAATTTTTGTTTTACTTAATGCTTCCACAGACTGAGAGAGAGCATTCCCATCATCACTAACTTCAACATCTTCTACAGAGTTTCTAAACATAACTTCAAATGCATGACAAGCATGGCATTTTAAAAGTGACAATGGAACATATTTTTCCCCCCCTACAAGTGAGATCAGAGACAGCAAATGCACTGCAGTTTGGAAAGAGGATCCTTGAACTGCGGCCTCCAGGAAAGAGTCCAAGGAAGCAGAATGATCTAACCGTATCACCTTTCCATCTCTGGTAACTAAACACAACAATTCCTTGGTATTTACGTCATTCAACAACCATGATATTAGCGGGCCTAGAAAGGGCGCAAACTTAAGATCCCAATGAGACCACTTGCTCAAGTCAGACAACATTGGTGCCTTGAGTAAGACTTCAATCGCATTTTTTGCTAGAACATTTTCAGTGTTTTTTTTATGGCTCATCTCAGACCTATCAGCCATCATTTCTGACCAATTATTATCTCTATCACTTGATGACTCTCCGTTATAGTTCTTTCCTATAATAGTTGCCGAAAATACAACACATTTTGAAGTCACACAAGATTTATGTCCCTGAACGGCATCCAGCAGATTCACGAGAGAGCCATCTTCTACAACTTCAAACTTAATTGAAGGGAACTGCCTCGTAAGCAGCATGGATACCATTTGTTCAGTTACTGTCTCATTCTCCCACAAAGTACTAAGAGCCTGAGATACTAGAGCAGTCAATTGATTTGTGGACATGCAGGCCCCAAAAGAGGAATTTTCACATCTACCGTTATCAAACAACTTCAGTAGCTCATGAGGCAACTGGTTAATGTGCTTCTCAAGGAATGATATGAAATCTCCATAACCAAGAGAATCGAAGTTTTTAATACCAAATTGCTCGGCCACCCAATTTTCACAGCTGCAAAACTTCCTCAACAACGCAATTCTATATTGCATAAGTGAGTTGCTACTAATTCTATTTATTTCATTGTCATGGTCAAAATAAGTTCCAATTTTTCTGATGACATCACCAGAAGAAATACCTGTGACATCCAATAATGAAGTTTGCATGTCAGCAACAATATAAAAGATAGCAACATAATAAGGAAAACTACGACAAAAAGTAGCACAATAATGTTCATATCCTTGAGAATTTAAAAGAAAATAAATTCTTAAGTTCTCATCAAATAGATTTTAAATCATTAACATATAAATTTTAAATCATTAACATATAACTCCAATATACAATTATGCATATAAAATACTCAGCAGATTAAGCTGTCTTAAGTTCCAATTGCAGTTCACTGTAATTATGTGCTTTTGACTAGTTACGTAAACTGAATAAAGGAACAGATTGTCAATGTTAGAAAATATGTCAACCACAGTTTGATTTAGAGGCAAAACACTCACATTTTGCGTTCTCTGTGTTATCCATTGTTTGGACTGGTACATTTTCCTGACATGGTCCAACATCTATAGTCTCGTATTCAGAAGACCGCTTGGTTGGGGAGTTACTTAATTCACCATCAATGATATCTTGAAAAGTATCATACATGTTGTTCCTCATTCCAGATTTGATAGATGAAACCTATAGCATTGAAGAGTGAGAAAATTTCAAAAGATGATTATATACACTTTTACCAAGAAGCCTATAAGTCAATACATTTGTTCCATAAGAAAGTCACATAACCAAGCAGCAGAGAAAATATACATTGACCAAAATGATAATTGAACTATTAATACAGAATATAAATATTAGTGTGAAAAAAATGCATTATAAATAATAATAATAATTTTTTTTTGCACAGTCAAAAATAAATAGAATAAAATGGAACACTTCAGGGGTGTTCCAACTTGTTTCCAGAAAAGTGTACCGGCCAAGAGTAGCCAGAGCCCGAATAGGGACCAATACACAGTCAAACCAGAGAAAGCAGAATACATATTGAAAAAATGTCACCTACACTACTCTACTCCCTCCCCCTACCAATACAAAGTAGTACACACCCAAAGTAAGCAGCTTCCTCACCTTCTATCCCGGTACATCTTTCTCAGAAAAACAAGAATCTCCTTCCTCGTAAAAACACCTGCATGTATCCCCTCAAACCTCTCATGGTCAAATTTTTGTATTACCCCAGGGACTTCAGACATTTAGTAGGTGAAAAGTGTCAATCCAAATATGAAAAAGTGCACCCCTTAAACTTGTGCTTAAACCAAGACCAACCCTTAAGTTGAGGTATAGTAAATATTTTCGTTGCATCCACTATCCCTCTATTAAACACCACTTTGTTCCTTTGGTTCCAAATCTCTGTCACAATAGTCACCTTTCCATGCTACATTAACAGTATGTCGTCGAAACAAGCAGCAAAAACTCAGGAAATGCGCTTCAATAGTTTCATGTCTGACATTAACAATCCCAACCCACCTTTCACATTGATCCCAAACGTTCTGAGCTACCTTACACGTGACGAACAGATGTTGGCCAGATTCTACACTTTCTAGACACAATGGACAAGACAAGCTCGTTAGTTGCAAACCTCTTAAAGATAAATTAGATCTGGTAGGTAATCTATCCACCATTAGCCTCCAAGAACACACCGCCGCCGATGGATCGATCTTAAGGCCCCATAAAATCTTAAAAGCCTCTGAAGCTTGCATTTGATCCTCCAGATTCAGCACACTATACCCAGATATAACCGTATACTTTTGTTGTCCATCTCCTACCCACACCAGCTTATCCTGACCTTCAACGCGCCAACGTACTTTTGAAATCATAGCCAACATTGTTTCTTCTTCTTTCTTTTCCCATACAAACCTTTCCCTTCTCCAACCTAACTTCCAAGTTGAGCACCCTTGCCTCATAATATGCTCTCTATGAACAAGATTGCCTACCTCACTGTCTAAACATTGCGTAATCGTGAACAACCTTGGAAACTTTTCTTTCAACACCTGACCATCCACCCATCTATCATCCCAGAATTTAATGCTCAGCCCATCCCCTAGAGACCACTAACATCTACGATCGAACCAGTTACCTAATTCTACCTTAGCAAAGATCCTACACAGATCCTGCTACCATGCAGATTGCCTCCTATGGGTTAGGGTGGCATCCAAATTCCTCCAGTTACCGTACCTAGCATTAAGGACTTTAGCCCACAAACCCTTCTCCATCAGCCTATACCTCCATTTCCACTTAGCTAATAGAGCGTCATTAAAGCACTCGATGTCCTTAATTCCCAGGCCTCCTGCTTCTACTGGACAACACACCTTACTCCATTTTACCCAAGCTATCTTTCTATCATTAGATCCCCAACCCCAAAGAAACTTTGCTTGGATTTTCCTAATTTGATTACAAACAGCCTTAGGTGCCTTGAAGAATGAAAAATAAAACAGTGGCAAAGCAGTAATCACAGACTTAATAAGGCAAATCCTTCCCGCCGTTGACAACATTCTACCTTTCCATAAAGAGAGTCTAGACTTAATTTTGTCAATTATCGGGTTCCATAACACAACTCTCCTAGGATTACTACCAATCGTTACCCCTAGGTACTTAAATGGAATAGCCATTTGTCTGCAATTTAAGCATTTAGAGAAAACAATCAAATCTAAGTTAGAAATACCAACAGCCCCTACTGCACTCTTATGGAAATTGACCCTAAGCCCTGAAACCAACTCTCCTCAAGATAGCTTTAATCGTCAGCACATTCTGATATGTAGGCTTGCAGACGAAGATCGTGTCATCTGCAAATTGTAACAAATCTACGCTCACTCTCTCAGAGCCCACTTCCACGCCATTAAAAAAGTTAGTCCTTTTAGCTTCCCTCAATAATCCTGACAGGCCCTCCGCAACTAATAATAATAATAATAATAATAATAATAATAATAATAATAATAATAATAATAATAATAATAATAATAATGAATACTAGCCAACCATGAGCAAGAAAGGGAAAAAAAAAAAGAAACATCAACATGAAATCGATCCCAACAAGTTGTGAAATCCTAAAACCATCAAATAGCTGCAACCAAGAATACAACAAACTCTAAATGTGTTCTTAAATAATTCTAGCAAGTAAAACAATAACCTAGCAGTTGTAAATACAGATTATTAAAATAAAAATATTCTCAATACCTTCATATTAATTAAGAGAAGATATCTTTAAAATCTTCCTACTTATTTCAACATATTTTTATTTTCTTATTATAGACCGTTTGATTGTTACAAATAGAGGTGATGCGAATGTAATGTGTATGATGGCTATCAATGAAATATTTTTTTATTACCTTACATGGTTCAACTTAGTATCAAATCTCCCTATCTTGGGAGTTTTATTTCTGTTGCCACGAAAAGAACAACCATCATCATTGTTAGTTATGTCGCAATTGTTATTGAGGTTGTTGTGAGTTGCCTCAATTGTCCTATAGTGGAGATCAAGTGGGTCAAATCACTACCTAATCATGGCACTTGTGATGATACACTCTTCAGTAGAAAGAGTTTTGCCTTGACTATAAGTTATAACTTCTAGTCTATTGATAAGCACTCAATATAACAATTGGTATCAAAGCCAAGGTCATGAGATCGATTCCCAACAAGACAATTGCTGAGGAAAGATTCTTGTTGGTTGCATGAATTGTCCCGTAGAGAGACGCCAAGCATGTCAAATCACAACCGAATAGTAGCGCTTGGGTTGCTACACTCTTAAGTAGAAAGAGTTTGAGTTGTGCCCTAACTATTATTCCTACTTGCTCAACTAATGTATTTGTATTATATTATAATATATATATATATATATATATGTGTGTGTGTGTGTGTGTGTGAATACAAAGAAGAGTACATTACATGAAAAAATAAGGTATACCCTATAACACTCAACCCATAGGCTAGATACATATAATTGAAAAGCATCTTTGTGAAAGTTGTACAATACAATAACAACCATAATTTTAACACTCCCCTCAAGTCGGGGCATATAATTAGAGAAACCAGGAATCTTTCATATCCTAAATACATCAAAAGAACGAATGTTAAACTATTTTATCAAGTGGTGGATCTTTTGGTCCAACTCATAAGTGTTCAAAAAAGGTTTGAGGGTGGTTCTTTTGGCTGGGGATGAACTTATTAACGAGGCAAGGGAAATAGTACAATAAGAGGCAAAATAAGAGGATTTTGTTGAAAGAAAGGAGGATGAACATCAAGAGTTAGATTGGCAATGGTTGGAGTTATCATCTTGTTCAGCTAGCATACAACTCAACCGCAAATAATAAAATTGCAAGGAGAAATACATGGTCGAAAGGTGCTAATTCTAAATTGTCAGTTGTCTTAGTCACAACTTCATTTCAACAAATTTGGTACTAAAGTTGGGATTAAAGATTATCTGACAAATTCTTATAGATTGGGAGATGGGTAAAGAAAACAAACTCAAGGCCAACTTAAGGACGTTAATGTGAAGATGGGTGATTATAATTTTTCAAGGGAACTCCAAACTGTTTGAATTAGGAATAAATGTTATTTTGGCATGACTTGGTTAGCCATTGGAGGAACCTTTTTCTCACCATGATCAAAGGGCTATAATCAAAGGAGATCCTAGTTTATCTAAGGCTATTATTTCTTCCAAGGCATTGCCGAAGTTAACAGAAACAAAAGATCTTATCAAGCTTTGGATAGTAGAAGCACAAGCCATGGAAAATTTAAAGAAGCATCAGGGGGAAATGTCTGTAGATTTGGTTTCCAAACTGAGGATGAGCAACTTCAACAAATCCTAAAAGCATACAGTATTTGCATACCCTAAAGGTCTACCTCATATTAGGACAGAAATTCAACCTTTCTAGCAACACTATACTGAAGCCCTGTGCTTTTATTCAAAAAGAAACATGTTCGAAGTTTTGTATTGAATAAGATCCTTAAATAAAGCAATTGATTCAGATCAGTTCCCTATTCCTATGGTTGAAGAATTATTAGATTAATCATAAGGAGCTAAATATTTTTCTAAAATAGACTTAAGGGCAAGTTATCACCAAATTAGGATGTATAAACCTCATATACACAAAACAGCATTTAGAACACATCAAAGGCATTCTGAATTCTTGGTTATGCCTTTTGACTTAACTAATGTCCCAGCTACTTTTCAATGTACAATGAATTCAGTTTTAAAATTGTTTCTTAGATGATGTATTTTAGTGTTTTTTGACAATATTTTGATCTACAGCAGAACTTGTGGCTAACAAGGTTGTTTCAAAAGGCAAGAGATAGGGTATTTGGGTCATGTTATTTCACAGCAAGGAGCTTCCATGGACCCTCAAAAGATTGAAGCTATATTACAATGGCCTATTACCAAGACTAGCAGAGCTGAGAGACCAACATGTTATTATCGATGTTATAGACAAAATTATGGCAAGATAGTCAAACCTTTGACAGATTTACTAATAAAAGGAAATTTAGAGTGGACTCATGAAGGTCTAAACACCTTTAGAAAGCTGCAAAATGTTTTTACTACAGCTCCAGTTCTAGTGATGCCAGATTTCTCTAGGAATCTTCCCATAGAATGTGATGCATCAGGGAAAGGATTAGGGGCAGTCTTTTCCAAGAAAAAAGACCCAGAGCTTATTTCAATAAAGCTTTGGAAGACGCATATCTTACCAAATCTATATATGAAAAAGGGCCTATGGCTTTGGTCTTAGCTATTCAGCATTGGCATCCTTATTTGTTGGGGCAGAAATTCAGTGTATATAGATTAGAAATATTAACATAATAGTTTTTAAATGTTTTTGTTTAAAGAGTTTCTAATTTATATATGAATATTATCAAACGTCTTTACTTTCTGGTTTTTGCTATTTTCTTTAGTACAGAGTTGAAATGTTCAATCATTATGTTAGAAGAATAATGTTCATTAATACGTCACTTAAAGGTTTTTCAATCAACTTTGAAGAGCTTGCCATTTTCTAATTGTTGCCTGTTTGTAGCTACATTGTTATATATACCTTAAACTGGATCAGATTCACATTGAGAAACAGTTATCTCTAATAGGGTGTCAAACAAATTAACATTGGCTTACTACGCCAAGGATATATAGATAGTACCGAATTAACAAACAAAAATCAATCATCTCTTAAAACCATCAACCTATTACATGTGAAAATGGGGGATTAGAGCTAAATTTAAAATGTTAATTAACTGATATACCGTAAAAGAAGTAAATAAAACTACATATGCAATGACAATAATATAATGAAATAAATAAAAGGAAGCTTACAGCAGCATTCAGTAACCCAATGAAAGGATATGACGAGAACAATTTTCTGATTTTCCTCCTGCTACCACGTTTTACTTTATAGAATTGAAGCATCCTCTCGAAAACCTACATATTAATTGTGTATTAAGAAAAAAGATACCAAAAAGCCTAACCAATAATTATATTCTCCAAATTTGCATATCTATAGTGTCTATTGAAATAGAAGAGAAATAATAATTCACAAACATTCAAATCAGTGTAGCACCACAAATAAAATTCTCAAAATGTGTCTTTTCTATATCAGATTCCAATTTTATATCAGATAGACAAAATGAACCTGCCTCCAGGGAGAGGTTGGGAACAAGCATAGATATAATAAGTATCATCTCATTTGAGTGATCTTTAACACCTACCTCAGCAACCGTGCGATCCAAACATGCCTCCTTCCAAGTTGTGACAAAAAATTGCAAAGAATCATTAGTGATTGAAAGATCTCCTTCCATATTGATTGGTACCTTGGTTTTGACTGGTTTGCTACCGTTATGGACTGGGGTTACAACACGTCCCAATCGGTTTCTCTTTTGCAACTTATAAGAAGAAGATCTTGTAGAAGTTACATTTTCAAATTTCCTTTTCTTTCTAGGTTGCTGACAAGACTCGTTTTTAAGGCTGCTATTAACAAGGGACCCCACCATATCACTCCTCACCCCAAGTCGTGCCATCTCTTCAGTTGCAGATGGGTAGGGGCAACTAGTTACTCGTTCTGAACTTCTAGTGAATTGTGATGATGGGTTTGACTGGCTATCCATAATGTTATTACTTTGTTCATGTCCAGAAGAATCACTATCTTCATCTTCTGAGCTTGATGACGTAAATCTTATATGCTTTCCACAAAAAGACTTTTTTACAGGAGAAAAGCATTCAACACGTTGTGTAATAGCATTAAAACGTTCGTCTAACTGCCTTTTTTGAGAGGAAGAGAGAGGACGCTTCCCAAACTTATCAATCTTCAAATTTGAGGTCTTCAAGCATTTTTCTAATGTTGATTGCTCAGAATTTCTAGCTTCTCGTATGGCAGATATATGCATTCTGTGAATATAAAATCATTAATTCAGATAAGAAAGCCTATCTAAATCCAAACAGAGAACAGAGAACAAAAACCTTGACAACATAAAAGCAATAATTTCTCTCGTCCATGAGCTTTTTAAGAAGGTTGTGGAGGTGGATATTGTTTGCTGATAGCACTGCATGTTTTCATAGTGAACTGTCCATGCACATTTTTGGTCTTTGTGTTCAAAAATTACACTCAAATCTTAATACAGAACATTTGAAACTACAACACTTATCAAGAAAATAAGTCCAGCAAAAGAATGTCTCAATCACTGAAATTAAAGGGGAAAATGGAGATATGAATATGATTCTTGGCATAGACATATTGTGAGAAAAAGATAAGGGAGAAGGCTAGGAAAAACAATGCTACTAATAGACACATAAATATCTCTTCTTTAATAAACTAGATTGCAAAAAAGTCAGGTTAAAACTATTACCAGAAAAAGTAAAAGCTATAAAACACAGGAAAATACAATTTCAAGAAAAAGGGTTCCAATCCAGCCAAAAGCTAGGTTATTCTGAATTAGTTTGTATGAATCCCAAAAGTTGAAGGTATCTCAAATAATTTCAATAACCAATTCAAAATATTCGGACCTAAATTTACATTCAAAGATGCAAATATAAAATACTCCCCCTTTCAATCTGAGTGTTCAGCATGACATAATCATATAACTCATTTTTCTTAAACAAAAGTTAGTTTATGCGAATGGACTGAGGAATCTTCCATGAGAGCTAAACCAGATAATTCATTTGCAAATTATGCCTATATCAACACTGATACTATAAATATTAAATTTTGATCCACTGCATTAAATATCCTACAAGATATAATCCATTAAGAATTTTACTGGCTTCCTAACTGCACTTGTTTACTTAGCATTATATCAAATCTCCCATGTCATCAATTTTCGTGAGGAGCGTGAATCAAATCATTATCACATATCACTTCCACTTTCTGATGCTACTTATGAACCATACAATTCAACCAAAATGTAAGTGAAACAAGAAATAACATACCCCAAGTTGTTAATCCGAATCCCAAGCAATTCCTTGCATTTAACCAATCGCTGCTTGGCAATAAAATCCAAAAACTGTTCAACCTTAATAATTTCGTTACTTCTAGAAGCATCCAAAAACTCACTCAAAAACTGAATTATCTCCTCACTCGTTATCTTAAACACCTGGGTGACATCAGAGCGAAGGGAGAAATAATGAATAACCAAAGGATGTCGCAACAGAGGTCCCAATCCTAGCGCTTCAAAGTTATCAACACCCTCATTCTTGCATATTGCCACTTCCAAATCATACAAGGAAGTGATCCTCCGGACCCCAACAAAGCAATGAACAAAAGCATTCACCTGCACATCAATCAATGCATAATAATCCCACTTTACTACGCAAAATTACCAAAATACTATAAAAAAATACCTAAAGAGGCCTAGAAGCATTGGAAATCACGTTAAGTAGTCTGCCCAATATTCAAAACCACTTAAAAATTGGTCCTTAAACTTTACTGGTTTACATAAAGTTAAAACTAAAGAGACAGATATTCAATATTTGAGGATTGCTTAAATGTTTTCTATTACATTAGGAGCCACTTAGGAGAGAGTATTAGTAATACTTAAGGTTCACATATTGATGGTTTCTTCATTCATTATTCAATTCAATGACTAACATAATCAATTTTTAACCAAATATTCCCAACGAGTGATATGATAATGCATGAATGACATGATATTCATACCTTGCCTTCGGTCATCATAAGGCGGTGAAGGGAGGGCACTTGCTGCATTTTGATGCCCAGGGAGTTCCAAGAATCGACTTGGAGCATCAACAGAGCGTTCTGGGAGACCTCCCACGCCGAGACGGAGCCACCGGCCGCGAGGAGGGCGCTGTAGGCGGCGGCGGCGGCGCGTTCAGCGTGGTCAATTGCGAGTTTATAGTTTGGGGGCGGAGGGGGCGGGTACTGAGGAGGGAAAGACCGAGCATTGTTGGGGAATGAGAAAGACGGCGGTGGTGGTTGGAAGAAGGCGGCGGTGGGATTGGGGACATTTAGAGGATACTGCGGCGTCGATTGTTGGGGGAAGAAGTTGTTAAGGTTTGGAGCATTGGCGGAGTGCGGCGGTGGCGGTGGCGGCGGCTGTCGATGGCCGCCGCGGAAAGGGAAAGGATGACCGTTCATTCGCGGAAAATAAGAAGCGAAGGAGTGACACCGCCGCACACGCACGGTACGTTAAAGTAAACAGACAAGACTAGTGCAACCAGTGAAGTCGAAGCTATCATATACGAGGATTTAGGGTGCGTTTTATGTTTGGAATCAAGAGTGGGGGGAGGAAAAGTAAATAGAAAGAGGATGAAATATGTGGTGATTTAAATTTATCTTGTTAATAATATTTTACAAAATCATATGGATTTAAAAATAATTAAATTTTTAAAATAATTTTTCAGTCAAATAAAATTAGTTTGCTTACATTTCAAATAAAAGAAAATTAAGATTTGTGTAAAATTGAAAAAAATAAAAATATTATTTATTTTAATATATATATATATATATATATATATATATATATATATATATAATGTCATCACAATTATTTAGACTAATATATTTTAATGTTTCATTTTTTTTCTTATATTTAATTTTCATCTTAATGTCTTGATTATTTTTTTAATTCAAAATAAATATAAATTTAAAACATTTTTTAAATCCATAATCATTACATTCATTATTTGTATTTGGCTAAAAAAATATACTAAACACATTGTTTAGTATTTTAAATTTACCTAATTTATTTCACATCAAATATATTAAAGAGTCTCAATACCCAATTTTTACATAACAAATAAAATTATTTTTGAAAAGAAAAATAAAACAAAAAGTATATTTAATTGATTTTAAAATAATATATATAAAAAAAAGTTTTTAATTAGTTAGAAGAATAAAATATTTTTTTAAAAAAAATTAAAATGAGTGCTTTAAAATTTCAGTGTAGTTTTCATGTTTATTATGATTTGAGGGTTCTGATTTTATTTTTAAATTTGGAAATTTTTGAATTTATTACTTGAAAGTTCTCATTTTATTTTTAATTTTAAGATTTTTGGATTTATTATAATTTGAGGATTCTGATTTTATTTTCAATTTAAAGATTTTTAGACTTATTACAATTTAAAGATTCTGATTTTATTTCTCATTTAAAATTCTTTGTGTCCCATATTTGATTGCAATAACCCTTAAACTCAACAAGGATAAGGTTCCAACCAAAAACAACACCACCATATTTCATTCTATCATCCCTTTCTTTTCTCATTCACAATCAAAAGTCATTCACAATAAGCCATTTAGAATCAAAGTGGACACTAGTAGGTTACACAGGTATAATTTTATTTGCATTTCATATCTTATTGAATCTCAATTTCAATATCATCATTCAAATCAACAAAAAAACACAACAATTACAACTCCGACAACCCTTCACATCATTATTTGCACCCTCTTTTTTTATTTACATACCACGTTTTATTTATCCACCTACTAGCTTTGCTTGTTTCTTTTTAAAAATATATATAATAAAAACTAGGTTTGTGTATTTGGTTTGACATCTCTATTAAATATTTTGTAATTTTTTATGAGTACAACACTACCATATTTTATTTTCTTTCCATATGCAATAATTAAAAAGAACTTTGTACATTACAACTTGTAAATAAATTGATATATTTGTATAGTACGCATCATTTAATTTTATTATTTAAAATATTTTCATACATAAATAGTACGTTTAGAATAATTCTTTTAGATATCAAAATGATTGCATGCATCATCCAATATTTAGTGAAAAACTTTGGAAATAATCATTATTTGGGTATTTGTATCGTCCACATCATCTTATACTCAATATCCTTTTAAAAAAATAAAAGATATATTTTTCTGAAAAATAAATAGTTTACATTATCTCCGCTAACGGTATGACTTATCAAGAGTATTATGAATAGTCATTATCTCGAACTTTAAAATTTTCTAAAAAGTCCTAAAATATTAAAATTTCCAAAACTATAAAATTATCAAATTTTCCAAATATCAAATTTTCAAACATTAAAAAATATAAATAAATAATAAATAAATACACCAACAATCATTTTCTATCCAGTTACATAAGCCCTCATTTTCCATCATGGATGGAAATACGTAGAACCAAGGTTCATCCTTGTCAGGTCCAAAAAAAAATTGTTTCTACTTGTATTTCTGTTTTTGTTTTTTTTTTAGAAAAATAAACATGCTAAGAAACCACACTAGTCTTACTCATTTGATTAAAGGTACCGTTTTAAGACTGGCGTTGTAGGATACTAATACCTTCCCTACATGTAATTGACTTCCGGACCCTAACCCAATTTCGCAGACCAATAAATCATGTAAGACGCAAGTATTATTGTCTGTAAGACAAAATAACATTATGCAAGTCCCTCTTTACATTTGATATGGAGCTTATATGACCAAAACATATGATTAGACAATACGCACAAATGATATTATATGTCTTGAATATACATATGTGTGTACTATTTGGATGTAGGAAATGTTTACTAACTTTGTCAGCCAAAGAGGTCCATAAAAAATGCATGTTAAAGTTAACATAAAATGATCTCTTGGGAAAAGAGTTGAAGTTGTCTTTGTCACCCACTTCCTAACACAAGAACATTTCAACTATGATCAAGTTATCTATCTTATACGATATGTACTTAACCATGAATTAGTGCAAAAAGCTATACTACCTAGGAAAATAGTCAAATATCAAGGACATTGAGATATGATAAAATAATTAAATGCACCAAGTATTTTTAACCTCGACAAATGTAGAAAATATCACAAAAGAACTTAAGTTGCTTAACGGATATAAACAATATCTTGATGGTTATATTCTTTAAATATCTATATAAAGTCTACAATCAAGAAAAAGATGAAGAGAGCTAGCGAGGAATTATGCCAAATTGTTGCTAAGAATAAGAGCATTCCTCAAAGCTTTAGAAAAATTATCTTAGAGCCCAAAGTTATAAGGCAACTGTCTTATAAATTAAAAGAGATGATAAACAAGAACACTAAAAGTGATCAATCAAACACCAACGAGAGATAGAGCTTACATTTCTATTCATCAAAAGATGTAACCCTTTCATAGAGTGAAAGAACATGTGAATTAGGAGAGAAAACATACATTTTATATTTGTCATCAGACGCAACCCTCCCTGGTGACCAAACCCAATAATCTATTGAAATACTCATGTTAGACCATAATCACGAGTCAATGTTAGATAAACAATACTCAAGGAAGTAGTCAAGAGTGACTAGGTGTTTGAAGAATACTCGATTAAGCTAGGAGTGACTTGGTAAAGAATGCTTATTTGAGTTTGGAGTGGCTTGGAAAGAATACTTCTTGATGAGATCACTCAGAAGTGGATTTGATCCGTAAAAATACTCATTAGCCAAGAGTGGCTGGAGTCAATAATACTTATTAAGTTAGGAGTGACTTGAAAAAGAATAACCCATGGATTACACATGAGTGACTACGAGCCAAAAAATACTCTAATGTACTTTGCAACACTAATTTGCCTAGTTGAACTTGATTTTCGGTCAAGAACTAGATGTGATATGTTATGAAAGATGAACCAACATAAATTTCTATAAGTATTCTTTCTCGTCCTTATCTTCTCTACTTTACATATTATTATCATCTATACTAACTCAAGAAGAAGAGTCTTTGCGAGAATACGAATCTAGTTTCTTTTATCAAAGCATATTTAAAATCAAGTTTCTAAATTTCTTTCTGTATTGGTTGGTCAAATGCAAAAACTATAATATGATCACTTGGTAAAGTAAACAATAAACTATGTTAATAAAGTCATTTAATAGAGTTGTAAAATTTGCATCTGATGTGACTGTTTAGACTAAAATAGTTACTATTTCATCATACGAAACTTATCGAAAATTATTTATGAAAATATACATCCATAACTTTTTCAACCAATCAACTTAGATCAAGCATGCATAAGTTGTGATCTTTCATATACAAGAATAATAAGTTAATCATTGACCAAAGCCATTGACAAAACATCATAGACAAAATGATTAAGTGGAATTAACTAGTTGCGTTTGACATGATATATCGATGAAAGAGTTATGCTCTAATTGCTTTACAAACTAAATCATCGTCTGAATACTATTAGTTAAACAATATTCATCAAAAGTTTTTGAATTTGATTAAATAACAATTCAACTATCATATTGTGTGGTATTCCCTTTTCTCTACAATTATTTAATAGCTAAAGGATTAATGAATGCAATGTAGTGCAATTGTGGAAAACAATATATTAAGTGCAATTGTGTATTTAAATTTTTGCAATTTTTCACTTGTATCATTTGAGTATACATAGTCAGGTAATAAGAAGATGAATATACTATGATATATTAAAAAGCTTCCCAAATTTAGTTTTAAGTTCCCCCTTCTTTAGTTAAATAAATAGGTATAACATGCAATGTAAAAGATTAAGAAAAGAGAAAATACTCAATATTTTTATATTGGTTCATTTTATTATGTCCAGTTTTTGACTAACCATCCAAGTTTAACTAAACAAATTATCATTGAGAAGTATAGTGTCGTATTCTTTCCCAAGTTACTCTTTACTCAATACAGTATTTTTTAGAGTCACTTCTGATTTAACTAAGTATTCTTTTTACAAATCCTGACTCAATACAAATTCAAAGTTTGAGTGATCAAAAGATCACATTTTTTGCTCACTAGAGAGGTTATATCTTTTGAAGTATAAAAAGTTTAGGCTATCTCTTCTATTTTTCTAGAATAAACACAAATAGTATTCTTACAAAGCTTTTAAGACATAAGAATATTTTGACAGTGTTTCAACACTTTACAACATAGTTTCTCATTTCTTGAATTGCTTTATATAAGGGCTCAAGAAAGTAATTGTTACATTCCATTTTTTGGCCAATGAGTAGCTTTGAACTCTTTTCAACATTTTTTTTTCTCGCTTCATCATTTGTTGAGCCTGGACATTAAAAAACATTAGATGTGCTTCATGCAATACTAATTTCTCTTCTCTTTTTCATGCGACCTCTTTGATAGTTGGTAGTATTTATCTTTCTCTATAACAAAACTTTTTACACCAAAAAATGATAAAAATACACACTGTACACGATAAATAGTATAGTTGAGTTAGGTTTAAATATTACATGTGTTAAGAGGGTTAGCAAACATTGCAGCTTTAATCATTTTTGTCCTCTACTGCTTAAAGATAAAGGTGTTTTCTATCAAAATATGATATTGTAATTGGTAGAAGACGATTGATTCATATAAGACATGCTTTGAAGACTAACATGAGAAAGAAAATGATTCTTCTTTACTGTGAAAAAGAAGAAAAAAAGATTTGAAAGAAGATATGATGAAAAGTTATACAAACTTGATGAAAAGTCAAGGAAAATAAGGGAATAAATTATAAAGCAAGAGGAAAAGTTAAAAAGAAAATTTGAAGAAAGGAGAAAGAAGAAAGACAAAACATAAAAAAAAGGAAAAGAAAGAAAAAGAAGAAAGGGAGGAAAAAAAGAAAAGAATAGCAAAAGGAACATAGAGAAAAATAAATGTTAGAGGAAGAATTACCTCGTCTGGTAATATAGTTGAGAAATCATTAAAAAAGAATTCAAAACTTTGAATTCTTCTTCTAATTTCAAATTATAAATCTAACTTTTCTTTTAAAATTACTTCCAATTCAATTTTTTTTTTGTCGCCTTAGGGAAGAGTTGCATGTCAAGAAACAATGACAAAAATAAATTGGAAAAGAAAAGGAGATATATGAATAAATAAACTTGATAAATAAATATGCTTACAATGTTTTGGATAAAATTTGTATGGACATTTAGGGACGTTTCTTTACTTTTTATTGCTTTTGAAGGCATTTCTATTCTTAGTTTGCTTAAGATTGAATTAGTTGTGTAATTTGAGAGAATTCATTTGGTATTGTTTGGTGTTTTCTATAGGTTAGTATTTGATCTTAGGGAAGGTCTACAAGATGTTTAAATTTGTGGAAGAATTCTCTCCAACGTAGGGAGGGTACAGTAAATGCATGAGGGGTCAACAACACATTTAGAATCTCTAGAATTTTTTTTTTTTGGTAATTTAGAGTTAATTTTGTGTCATTTTTATATTGGGCCTTCTATTTGTTTTTCTTAAAATATTTGTAATTAGAGACTTTTTAAAATTAGTTTCTACTTTTAAAAGGCTTATTGGATGGGTGTAATTAGTGATTTTATCATTGAATATTAGGTTCATAATATAAAATACTTCGTGTGGACTCTTTTACTCATAATATATATGTTAGAATTTGAAGCTTTAGCGTTGTGAGAGAAATTCTCTTTTAGTTCTTGAGTAGAACTTTCGATTCCTATATTTGAATTGCTTGTTTAAAGTGGTAAATTTTCCTAAACTTATCAATCAAAATTACGGTGTTTTCATATTATCAATCTTGAATTGTGGTGTCTTCTCCATTCCTAATCTCTTTTCATTTTTTTTTTATTTTCTCAATCATTTGGTGAAAATTTTTGAAATCGATTATAATATAAGATTAAATCTTTATCAGGGATTCTTAAATAAATTTCATAAATTTTGTATAATAGAGTAGTATTTTGATTACAAATTTTAGGAATTGGAAATTTTTTGTCATATAAAAATAAGTACAATTAATAACTTTTTTGTTTTTATATTGAACCATCCCTAGTTAGATTGTCATTTACAAACTCTAAAATTTCAACCTAATCAAATTTATTACAAATATTCTTATACTGTTACTTCGTACTCACTCGAAAACACAAATTCATTAATGGTTATCTTTTTTGTGGTTCTTTCGAATAAAGTGCAAATAGATTATGTTATTTCTGACCATTTGAGTACAACATTACTCCTGATAACACGGGAGAATTACATTACGTCACACAATGAAAGATTTTTTAGCAGTTAGAAGTTTTTCTATCTTTTGTGCCCAACGTATTCAATTAACATTTAATCATATGTAAAACATTCGTTTTCTCTACGTAAAATGACTTCTATTTATGGACGTTTAACTAAGGACTATTGGAGTTTGTTTGTTAAATTGTCCTTTGGCCTGAGCTTTTCCGTGCATGACTGACTTTACACTAACACGTTTTCATACAGTAGTCGACATGTTAAACCTTAGACCACTTTAACTCTATAATTCTCTTTAAAGTATTCAAAAGCTCAGAAAGTTGATTCACTATATCATAATCAAATTAGAGATATTGAGTTAATGTTCATAAATGATCTCACGATTTGAATTCCTTCTTCTGATAACTACATGCATATGACAAGTACTCATTTATTGTTTTCGTCCAATCTTCGTATCATTCTGAACATTAGATCTTTGGGTAGACTTTTATCTTAATTTTATGTAACTGGCCTTTGTAAAGATTGTCATGCATGTAATTTTATGATAACTTTATGTAGCTTTTGAGTTGTCTTGCGTATGCATTATTTCTTACCATTAAAATCATGAGTTAGTTATAACAAAACTCTTACAATTAAAATCATGTTTAATTGATGACCTATTAATAAAATTTTTATTCAAAAAGTAAAAATATTATAATAAAAGTAATAAAAAAATATTTTATTGAAACATGTATTAATTTACATATCAAATCATAATATTTATAACTAAAATTAAATTTTAAAAATACATATTTTATTTTAAACTCTCACTTCAAATTATTAAATTTCATTTCTTTTTTTAAAAGGAGTCGAAATGAATTAATGACCTGACTTAGATCTAAGCCAGACCTAAAACTTCATTTCATTGAGAATACGGATAAGCCAAACTAACACAAATTTACTATCCGACCGACCTCTCGTATTGCCACCTCCAGAAATAGGAGATATCATTAAAGATAGTCAGACAAATTCACAGCAATTAGTCATTAAAATTTTAAATTTATTTTAATTTTATCTATCTGATTGATGTGTAAAGATTTTAATTATAACTTCAACTTGCAAGGTTTTTTTTAATGTCTTAGCAATGTGTTCATTAGAATAGAGGGCAGAAGTGAACATCATCAAGCTCGCATGCGGAGGTAAACCGTTAAAAAGTTAAATAAAAAAAATAAACAGTTTATGGTAATATAAGCGTATTTAACCGAGCTCACATTGACTCCCCACACAAAAATTACGGAAATATTAGAACTAAAATAAATAAATAAACAGCACTGCACTGAGGCTCACACTTAAATGCCATTTACAAGCATACAAATTTGAAAGAGATAGTACAAAAGCAAAATGGCAAGGACAATGGGAGAGAAACATTAGACTGACTGTACACGAAACTTGTTGGCAACATAGAGCAAATGACTAATGTTTGTGGTAGGATAATTTTGCAGTAACTTGAGATTTGAAGTGAAATCACCCGCAAGGAGGCGCTTGCGAACGAGAACAAGCATTGCACAGCATACCCGAAGAAGAGTCTCCTGCAGAGTATGTGTTAATTTTCATATATTTCAACTTCATAAAAGAACTATAATAAAGTACTTTTTGATTTTTGCTAAAACTATAAAGTACTTGGAGGCAGATAAAACAGTTTCAAATTTAAAGTGGCAAGTAGCAACACCGAAAGCGAACCACTCATCATTTGAGCACAATGAAGCGCAATGCAAAATGAATAAATTTTTTTACATATTCCAATATTTCATTGTTACAAGTTATAACAACCATATGCCAGGATGAATCTTCATTCCTTTACCATATGACAATGCGTTTGAAGTAAAATGAAGTGCAACACCATTACGAAAAAAAAAAAAAAAAACCTCAACTTTTAAGTAAAAGCAGTCTAACACAGCTGAATATCAGTTGATAATAAATTGTCCTGATTTCCTCATCGATGGTGGCTCACTTGCACTTCGTTAGAACACGAGAAATATTTCAGAATATACGAGAAAGGCTATGAATTTTTTCGGGATTTGTGACGGCACTTATATGCATGAACATAAGAAACCAAGTGCCCACCACTGCCTGCCACGGCCACTAATTGCAAGTGTTTTTCTTTTTTCAAAATATTTTTGTTCAGCAAGAGCCTTGTTCCTAATTATTTCTTTTCCACTTCCTTTATAATTATTTTCTGAAAAATATACCTATTTTCCAGCAACAATAATGACCAATAACTAGGACAATTCAAAAACATCACACATAAATGACCTAGGCCAGAAACATCGCCTTCTGATGGATGAAACAAACTTAAATACAATTATATGTAATCAATGTGGAAAAGTTAAGAAAGGAGGAATTACTAGAGTTAAAGGCAAAGAAGGGAAATGTTGTTGCTTGAACCTAGACTCCAAAAAATGAAAGAGGAAACTTTAGAAATTATTTAAAGAAAAAAGTGACTACCCCGTATATAGTGCTAATTATGATAATAATGAAAGTAAAGACAAAGTTGAAATTTCCACTACTAGTAATGATAAGGGGAGAGATGATGGTGGAAGAAAAGAACCAATAATGTTTTGTAGAAATGCAAATACTGCAACAGAGAAGAGAAAAAAAGAAAAGCTAAAATGTGAAAAAAATTTAAAGGCATCTTCATCAATATATTGCTTGATTTTGGTAACATGCAAGCTTATCATTTAACCTTGTAAGAATGAAGAGTTTTTAAGATATGATTGATACTACAGGTGTTTATGAACCTAATTTGCGAGCTCCTATCCATGAAATTAGAGTTCCACTTCTCAGCCAGGTTGACTACACTAAAAGGTTTTTGAAAGATCATAAATTGTAGTGGAGCAAATATGGTTGTCCTATTATGTCAAATGCATGGATTGCCCAGAAGCAACGATGTTTGATTAAGTTTTTGGTGAGCTTCCTAACAAGGAAAATGTTTGTCAAGTCCATTAATGGTTCTAAATTTGTGAAGAAAGGGGTAAAGCTCTTTGAGATGCTTTATACCCTTATAGAGAAAACTAGAGAAGAAAATATTGTTCAAGTTATCACAAAGAATGGAAACAATTATGTGTTGACTTGTAAATTATTGGACGAGAAAAGACCTCATCTTTATTAGACTCCTTATGCTGCCCATTGTATAGATTTGATGCCTGAAGACATTGGAAAGCTTCATATGAAAAACAAGACAATTCAACGAGGAGTTAGTCTTGTTGGCTTTATCTATAGTCATTCTAGTTCCTTGAGTTTGTTGTGACAATTTAAGAAGATTGGTAAGACACGTAGTTACAAGTTTTGCTACCTCTTATTTATCATTACAAATGTTGCATCAAGAGAAGGGAAATTTGAGAAAGATGTTCACTTAAGATGAATGGAGCAAGGACAAGTTGTCTAACAAAGCTAAGGGAAGAAAAACTACAAAAATTGTTCTTATGCCTTCATTTGGAATCATGTCGTATTTACTCTCAAAGTCATGACTCCTCTTGTTCATGTACTTCGTCCAGTAGATAGGGGGAAAAGCAGTTAAGGGAACAATAATGAAGTCATTCAATAATAATGGAAGTAAATACAAGGATTATTTACAATTATTGATAATAGATAGACATGTCAACTTCCTCGCCCCTTGCATGCTGCTGGTCACTTTTTGAACCTATAGTTCTATTATTCCAACCTAGAAATGGATTGTATGCTTGCATCAAGAAGTTGGTGCCAAGTAAAGAAGAGCACAAAATATTTTAATTGAGATGCCTTTTCATAAGAATGGAAGTGGACTCTTCGGTGATGACTTTGCCAAAGAACCAAGAAAGACCCTAGGTGAGACACTTAAACACTTTCTAAATTGCGTTAAGAAAGAAATTATATCATATAATGGTACATTATAAGTTACTTTCTTTGCTTTTAATGGTGAAAGAATTATGGACACACGACTCCCAACTTACAAAAGCTAGTAATCAAGATTTTATGTTTGACATGTAGTTCGTCAAGATGTAAGCGCAATTGGAGTGTATGAGTAAGTAATAATTATTGTTCTTATTCATAACATGACTCATTTCATTATTATCTTTTTTATAGGATGTAGAAAGAAATTATTTCACATTTTACTTATTCATAATGCAGATTCATTAAAAAAAGGAATAGGTTGGACCACAAAAGCTTGTATGATTTGGTTATGTAAAGTAGAACCAACAACTTGCTCAAAGATACAATATAGAGATGAAATAGACCCTATTATACTGAATGACATTGATGAGTGTAATGAGTGGATAGTGGGACAAGTAGATGATGATAATGACAATGGAGAGGGGGAAATGAGTTGGTTTTCGATGATGATTTATACAAGGAGACAAGCAACCAATAAAAGAAAACAGTCATCAAGTGGTGGTATTGTCATTATCTTTCCATGCTTCTAAGAAAGGTTCAGGTACAAGTTCAACCTCGACAAGGGGGGATAAAGAGAAGATTCAAATTGGGGTTGGGAATGAGTTGCATTATAACTCTGATTCTGAGTTTAAAAATTATTTAACTTTGACAAGAGTTTCTCTTAAGGGAAAGAGGAGGGATATGCCCCATTGAATATTATTGAACACAATTATGTTGGGACTAAACAAGAGTCACATAATTAGAAATTTAAGATATTCATTGTATGTTTTGTTGTTAGTTTAAGTTTTAAAATTTATGGTATTTTGATTTGATGTTATTATTATTTGAATTTCTAAACATAATATTTATTATTAGTTATGGTATTCTCTTTCATTATTTTTGCATAACAATTATGGTATTCATATTTATTATTAGTTATTATTATTTGCATAATATGTATACATTGTATGTCATTTAACCACAATGCTTCCACCATAACCATTATGGTTTCCGTTATAATTTCATAAAAGATTTTTGAGGTCCCCAATATTTCAGCTATTCATATCGATACATTGAGCTACTCTCATCATGGGTTATCCCTAGTGTATAATAAAATGTATAAAATCTGAATAAGAAGGCTTGTAATTGGACTAGGTAGTCTAGGATATTTAGGCTTGTATTTAGGCCAAGTACGCTGGGGTATTTGGACCTTGTAGTGTAGTAATGTAGTGTAGGGTTTGTAAATAGTTAGAAGAGTCTTGATAGGGTTTAAATTGGGTTGATCTAAGCCCTATACAAATCCTTGGCCAGTCATGGACAAACCCTAGGACGCGCATGGAGCTTGCCTAACATTTAACACATGTTAAATGTGCTAAAGCATACAAAGTGCGACCCCATGTGCTAGATCAGGGGAGGCACCGAATCTTAAGGGAACACGTGGGAAATTGAATTTCCCTCCCCTTTTGCTCTTTCAAAGTTCAACCAAGACTCCTATAAAAATAGGAACACTCACCTCTTGTAAAATCACTTGTGAATGAGGAGAGTTATTCTCCTAAAATTGCATCTCACTTGTTTTTTAGTCACCCTAGGAATTCCATCCTAATTTGGACTACTCACAAGCCATCTTCCTTGTGAGTTTGGCCAAGTCCTCTGCTTAGAATACACTTTCCACCACTCTTCTTACTTCATACACTCCAAAACATCCAAGCTTCCACCACTCCAAGAGTCTTCTACTGGCCGAAGTCTCCATCTCCATCAAGACGAGATCAAGTAAGAAAATGAGCACCACATCTTGTCAGAGACTAAGGCAGTAGTGATGAATGGTTGTTGGTCATCCTTTTAGTTTTCAGAGCAAACCCATTTGTGCAAATGACCAAAATATTGTCATTTTAAATAACATAGAAGTTAACAAAAATTTAATAAACTTTAAGAAAACTCACTCAGTTACGTGACAAATGTTGAATAGATCATAATTTGTGATATCATCAACATTACCAATGCTATCTAACCTCAGGAACTAAAATAACATTATTTAAAAAAAACTAAAAAAATGAAAAAAATTTAATCGAATAACCAAAAGAAACAAGATACCTGAGTTGGAAGACTGAACATATTTAAGCCTTTAATAAACATTCAATAAACCATGTTACTAAATTAAATCCACGTGACCAATGCTGAGTAGACCATCATTTGTCGCATCATAAATATCATTAATTAATGTCTTTTAATCTTGAAGACTAATAATAACATTTCGGAAAATCCAAATATCAGTTGGAGAACCAAATGAATGGGTGCCCACAATTTGAAAAAGTAAAAGCATATTTAAACCACTACATACTTGTTATTTCTATTCAACCAACCAATTTTTATTTCCCCTTAATTTCTCACCAATTTTTTCCTTTTCTATTCTAACCTACCTACTTCCTTATCCTATGTTTCTCTCTTCTCTTCCCATCCGAATATATAGCGTTGATCTTTACTTGTGTAGAGAAAAAATCTTCCCTGTTTTTTGCCAAGTAAAAATAGCTTTATATAAAAAGTAACTTGACAACATCAAATGCAACCTCAACTGTCTTGCCATTGTCGCCAAATAAGAGGCAGTGGACCATAATTCTAAATTCCAGTCAATAATAGGACAAGATTAAATATGAATTGTACCTGAGGACCGTCCGGATCGCTTAAAAGAGTGTCCCAAATGTGAAGGCTGTCAGCAAAATTGAATTCCTGAGTCAAGAGGAGAGTAATCCATCTAAATGCATAGAATTGAGGATTGACCTGGCATCCAGAACTATAAAATGAGTCATTTCTGACAAGCACATACGTGGTTGAATCATGAGAAAGTAAACATGAAAAAAGGTATTATGATTAGTTAAATGCACTATCACTTAACTAGTTGAGAAACAAGAAACAGTATAAAGAGAGAAACATGAAACAATATAAATGGAAAATTTACAATAATGGTGTAATTTTCACTAGATTTTACAAAAATTGGTATAACTTAAAAAAAATATTCAAATAACTTGTACTTAGAAATTTGTTAAAGAAGTTGTGTTTGCATGCAAAACTTCTCATTTTTATACTTTTTAAAGATGTCGTGCAGACATGTCTGACTCTTTTTTGACTTTTTTCTTAATCTAATCGTTTGTTTAATTTTTTTTTCATAAAGTATGTTAAATTCGAGTATATGTGCAAACCTCTACTTGGGGTCATTTCCACCCGCAAGTATTGCAAAGTTAAATTAAATTATCTTGGTTGAACACTGTTTTTCAACCACTACTTGATGATGCAAGCAACAACGTTATAACATGCACAAATACACATCTTAACATTCATTCATTAAGAGTTTGTTGATGTCAGATACATCAGCTAGTATAGTTCATTTGATGTATCTTTTATTATTGATATACCTAAATTACATGTCAAATTACAGTTGGAGTTCAAATGTATTAACATATCTCTATCAGACTCTGGATCAGAGTCGACTTTATCATAACAACATTGGATGCTGCATGTTAATTCTCCAATCATGAGCTTGAGACCGAATTCCATGCATTTCTCCAACTATCAAACATTAAATGGCCTTGGTTTTCCACTAGCGAAAAAGTTACTTTTAACTACAACAATTTGTATAGTTACATTCTTAATGCTTACTTAAATATAATAATTGTTTATGATAGGTGGCCTCGCCCTCCATAAAGGACAAACACACCTACCTATGCAGTTCACCTATTATGGTAAGTGTTTGATTGCTTATCATCAAAGGAGGTCGTTAATGATGCACTACTGAAATTCATTCCAATTGGATCTATTTTATTAATTATTTTTTCAAAATAGTTTATCTTGGTTATATAACTTAACTTGTTTAGATAGGTTATGTAATCTGTCCTCTTATTTTTCTTATTAGCATTAATTACCTAAATGGAGCCTTTTCTTGTACCTCTTGGTATTCCTAATATAATTTTCTTGTATAAATAACAAGGATCAGCAAAGAGATAATCAATCTCTTAAGCTCTATTTATCATATTTCAGTCTTAAGTATGCTAAATACATTTTTTATTTCAAATTTTGTAGACTCCTTATCACAGATGATGAAAGGCACATGAAATGTTGACGTTTCTCTTGTAAGTACAGTGGTTGTTCCCGTTATATGTTTCATAATTGTAGGGTTTTATCAAACTAATCGAGTTATGGAACAATAATTTTTTGTTTCAAATTTTGTAGACTCCTTATCAGAGATGATGAAAGGCACATGAAATGTTGACGTTTGTTGTTCCTCTTATATGTTTCATAATTGTAGGGTTTTATCAAACTAACCGAGTTGTGGAACAATTTGACCTTTGTCAATCTATTCGTAATGACCCATTCAACTTAGATCGGCTTTACAAGAAAGACAAGACAGAAATAGATATTAACCACAATATCATGATAAAATGAACAATCACCACAATCATTTGATTCAAGGAGATGAGTTCCGCAGAAATAGTCATTTGCGTGACACTACACAATACATACAATGGTACATTCAATACACTATCCCCTACATATCACCTCACAGCCACCAATTATAGACGATGACATAAGTACACATTCTTATACATCTTACCCATGCAAGTATGTTCTTAAAATTTTACCCATTTCCGTAAAATGCGGTGAAAAATGCACCACTATCGTAAACTTTGCTAGTGAAAACAAACAAATAATAACAGCCAAAATAAAATTACTAACATTGAGAAGGTCATATCATTAAAAGGAGCAGAGAGGAGCCACATTTTCTTGTTTATTTTTTATTTAGCTTATTTAACAAATTTAATATACCAGACTAGCATAGCAATAGACAACGTTAACATAACATAGATATTGCTATCATGCATTGTGCAAATAAATAATTATTAATAACTAACTATAGCATCAAGAATTAAACTGAAAGGGGACTTGTGAAAAGATAGAATATATACTAGACACTGTCTTACTTTGGAAGTGACCTCAAGATGACGCCACAGCTCTTCATCATGTTCTTTCAAAAGCTGGGATAATCTCGTAATGGTTGAACGGATTCCCACCACACTATTGTCAAGTTGTTGAACAAAGTTATCTCGTAACCCACTCAAGAGCTCAACAAAACAAAAGAATGCATCTGGTTCGGCAAAGGCCTGCAAATTATTGATAGGAAACTCTTGAGCAGAGCTAATCAATAAAAGGATAAATCATGACAGCAATATGAATCTACAATAGTACTCCACCTTAGTGCCACCAAAGCAAATTGTTTAAGACAAAATCAACATCCCTCGCTCATTAATTATTTCGCATACTTTCTATTTTTTTATATAATCAGCACAATGCCGTATTACATTTGATAAAATTTCATGTCTCAGTGCCTATAAGTGAGCAATGTTTCTTAACAGGTCACACCTGAATTTTGACTTGCCATTGTTGTCCCCATTCTAGCTGCCCCTTCTATTCATACAGAGTCTCATACAGTGTGTCTAATCAGATAAGAATAAGAAAGGAAAAACATACATGGGTTTCATTCATAAGCACTTCTTCAAATTAAATTTGCAAAACAAAAAGAAAAAGGAAATTTAAATCAATTAGTCTTTAGAAAGCACAAATACAATTTAATGAATGTACTACTGCACCTTCAGGCGCTGGGCGTGGATTACAAACGCGTACCAATAACAGAGAATGAGGTTTTGATACTGTATTCCAATGACAGATCATATAATGAAAAACCAGAAGACTAAAAGTGTTTTTCATATATACTCACTGCATTTTCTTCATCTGGGTCATTTTTGAACACGTAGAAGAGAGGAGCCAATAACTCATTCATCCCTTGCACATATCTTACACCTGGGTTTAACTTCGCAAAAATAATTAATACATTCTTCAAAGCCTCCTGAAAATGACCCCAATGAAACAGTATAAGGGTTCACCAAAAAAAAGAGTATTTGAATTTCAAGTTTGAATGAATTTCAAGACAAATAAACTGAAAACCTGATTAGATTTTGCGAATTGGGAATCACCAGAGAAAAAATGCATATCAGGATGAGTGCGCTTTACATCTCGATCAATTTGATCTATGATCTCTGTATCCTGTAAAATGCAAAGTGGAAGATTTGCCTCACAAAAGCCTTGGACAAAGTATTATAATGCATTAGCAAGAGACTTATATAACTGTGCTACAATAAATGACCAACTGAAATTCATTAAATATTAAATAAATATTGACAGCAGCAAGACCATTGGTTGTGTGGTAACAAATCTGCTTACACAGTTTCACAGGGACATGTCAATATTGGAACAAATAGATCATAGTGTAATACTGTTAACATTAGAGAAGCATCTCACAATAGACAATGTGATTGTCATCACAGATCAGGTAAATGTCATCAATCCAGCTTTCTCTGGTAAAAGGAAGCTTTATGAAGAATAGCTTTAGTTCTCACTTGTCACCCATATATATGTAAAGTTAAAAGTGTGGTGAACAGATGCATGATGAGACAATATTGATGGAATATTTGCAGCATTATCAAAATGCATTGTAATATTTACAGAGCTTTTGTTGCAAGAGTACTACGCCATGCATTTTAATTAATGACAGTCAAGTAATGTTGTGACTCTTTACCATTGTGATTCTTTATCTAAATGTAACTTCTTGTAGTTTAAGAGTCACTTGTCTATCTATAAATTATGCTTTTTAAATGTAAAAGAGAAAACACAACATTATTCAGCTCAAAAAAGTGTTTTCCTTGTTCTATTTTTCAGCAAAAATTCCGACGTACCTATAATCCACCATATGATATTCCTTAAGTGTTTTGAGACTTTCTCAACACCTCTAGAATACCACCACCCGCAGTTTTAAGCTGACAGGTATATGATGATTTTCAATTTAAATTGTAAATACTAGAGCACTTTGCATTATACCTGGAAAAATTGATTCCATACACTGGTCTTCCCAAGACTCAAAGGATGTTCCCCATGAGTGATTTCTGATCTAGAGAGCAACGTCCTCGCACAGTCAGCAGCATCAGTATCACAAATTGTTGAATTGTACATCTTCCTTGTGATTTCTGACTAGCTAGCCACCAAAACATTCAGAGAGCCAAATAGATAAAGCAAATAGAATAGAATATACATTAATAATCAATCACTAATTCTGCAGTAATTGCACTTGACCAGACATGCACCGTACCAATACCACTTGAACACATGAATCCTATCAATTTACGAAAGAGGGAACCCATTAAATTACAATATAATTCAAAAATTTAACGTAACTATTATAACTGTAGAAACAAGGAGCAGATCCTATCTCATTAACAATATCTAGATTATTCTATATGCACTATTAGGAACGTTTTTATTGATTCTCATATCATATCTTTATTATTAGAGGATATCAAACCTCTCGTATTTATTGTATTAATTCCTTTTTGTCACTATAAATAAAGCATCCATGTTGTCTAAAAAACACAGTTTCAACTCAATGTCTCTCTCTTTCCTATAGTTTAACATACTATCTAGAGAATTTCTAGAAAGAGTGGCGCCCCAGTACACACAAAGTCTCTGCAGATTTTTTTTGCAAAGCTTTCTCCCAGGTTCACGCTCACTGTTCTCACATCGCCTCTGGAAAGTGTTTTGGCAAAGTTTTCAACAACCGCTAGTAATGTATGTATCCCATTGTATATGTGGAAAACATTGTTATCATAGGCAGTGATAATGAGGATAATGTACAACAAAAATAATATCTTGCTCAAAAGTTCTAATCAATAATCTTGGACACTTAAGGTATTTCCTTGGATTAGAGATTGCAAAATTCAAATATGGTTTGGTCATATCTTAGAAAAAACATGCTCTCTAGACATTCTAGAAGAAACAAACTTGTTAAATGTTACGCCTCTAGAAATAGTTATCAAACTCGCGAGCTGACTCGACAACAAACTTGTTTATGGAGTAAACTCAGAAGCAAACTCGCAAGTTTGCAACCAAGTGACCGAGTTGGGAACAAAGCGTCAGAACGACCCACCCAATCGTTGTTTCACTATGGATTTAGGGATGTGCCTAGATTTCATAATTGGACTAGGGTCATTGTGTTGCGATTTAGGGTTCTTGTTGTTGTCTTGCCGTTGTGCATCGCTGTCGTCGAACATCGCCTCGCCTGGCCATTTGGATTTGTCTCTATTCGCTTCGCACCACACCGTCTTGCCTCACGTCATCGCACCATGTTGTCTAGCCATTGCCATCTCGCCAGTTAAGGTTGGAGATGTTCTCCGTTGCAGGTGGAGGTTGATTGCTCCCTCTACTTGTAACTCCTACACTCTACAAGTCCTTTTAATTTTAAGGTAAGAAGTTCTTTTTTGTTTAGTTACATTTTTATTTGATTTAGAGTGTGGCTGGGTAGAACAAAATATAAATTGAAATTGAAATTGCAATTTCAATTTTTTTGCAGTAGCGGTAAGTTTTTATGATGTTGGGGAGTGGATAAAATTCCACTAGTGGTATATCAGCTTCTTTTCCACCTAGAAGTAAAAAAGCGGGAAATAGAATAGAGATTAGATGGAAGTATGGAACATGGAAAAAAAAGAAGTAAAATGTAAGTACTCTTCAAAGATCTTTAACGAAGGCATTTTTAGATTCAAACATCATCTTTCTAGAACTATATATGATTCTGAACCCAGTGTTTCAGTACCAGAAGAAATTAAAGTTTTAGTGATGAAAGTTGTCTCAGATTCTAAGGATGTCTCAACGCAGAAAAGAATAATGAACAAATTGATGATGGTGAAGAAAGTGGACAGAGTTTTAGCATTAGCAAGATATTTAAATAAAATCTACTTAAGGTGTTCAAGCTACTCTGAATCAACTATACAAGAAAGGTGATAAAGAAAACTTTGATGCTCAAGTTACTGAATGTTTTTACACAAGTGTCATTCCATTCAATGTGATTAGGAATCCAACTTTTACAAAAATGTGTCATGATTGCGAGAAATGGTGTTGGCTATAAACCTCCATCATATCATGATACTAGAGAGAAACTTTTGAAACAAGCAGTGCTCAAAACAGATGTACTCATTCAAGAGTACAAGGATGAGTGAAAGAGAACAGGTTGCACAATTATGTCTAATGGGCAGATAAGAAAAGATGATCAATTTGTAAATTTTTGGTAAATAGTCTTAAAAGACCAATGTTACTAATGCAAAAAAAAAAAAAAAAAAGTTTTTATATTGGACTCCATGTGCTGCTCATTGTCCTGATTTAATCTTTGAAGTTCTTGAACAGCATTTGAAGGTTCATGAAGTAACCATCAAGAAGGAAAGAAGGATCACTATCTACATTTATGCTAGAACACAACTAATTAGCATGTAGAAGAAGTTCATACAAGAGGAAGAGAGTTGATAAGGCCAGAAAGGACTAGATTTGTCACAACTTACTTGACTCTCGCTTGTCTTCAAGAAATGAAACCATCATTGATAAAGATGTTTAGCTCTAAAGAGTAGCAAACAAGTTTGGAACATCACAAGAAGGGAGAAAGGTTCAAAATGTAGTAGGTTCAAAATGTAGTATTAGATAGTCAATTTTGAAAGAATGTAAGTATATGCTTAAAAGTTGTTGCTCCTCTTACAGTGGTCCTTCGATTGGTAGATTCAGATACAAAACCTGCAATGGGATTCATAGATGAGGAGATGGATTATGCAAACTTGGTGGTAATGTCTTCAGACCTAAGTTTTTCTATTATAAAATATAATTCACCTCAACATGTTTATTACTCTCATGTGACTAATGTGTAATGATAAGGGACAATGTGTAATGTTGTCTGGTTGTTACATATGAGGTGCATTTGGGAACTTCAAATTTAAGCTCTTTGAAAAGTTGTTTTAGTTATATGAACTCACAAGTAACTAATGTAATTATCTTGTATTATGCTTTTGCAAACTTGATCCTGTCACAATATTTTGCTTTTTACTTTCCAAGATATTAAATTACCTCCAACAAGCACACAAGACTCTGAAATGGAAGAGCTACAAGTCAATCTCAAAAATCAAATAGTAAACTTCTTTAATTCTGGAATTCCATTCCACAAAATCTCCCACCATTCTCCAAGAAGCATATTTCCTACTATCCTTTGTATTTTCCATATAAAAAATCCTCTAACATAGTGAAAGTCAACGAGTTACAAATTGATTTTTTTTTTCTTTTCATCAACATCACTAACCAATCTTCTCATGCATATATACAACCCCTTCACCTCAGGATCATTATTTCTAAAAGTTGGTTCATAGTGATTTTCCAAACAGGTTCATAACTATGAAAGTATCAATTATGTTATATTAACAATAATTACACAAATAGCAATTAAATTTAAAATGAAAGAAAGTTAAATGTTACCTATTCTTAATATTATTAAAGTTGCATTTAAACTCTTTTGCACAATCCATGTCCTCGTATATAAATCTCATTGTAAGCTTTGCATCCGAATCCACCAATTGAAGGACCACCATAAGAGGAGTAATAACTTTTAAACATGTAGTTACGTTCTTCCAAAAACTATTATCTAATACTACATTTTCAACTTTTCTCCCTTTCTGTGAGTTCTAAACTTACTTTGTTTTCCACTCTTCAGAGCTAAACATGCTCATCAATGATGCTTTCATTTCATAAAAACAAGCTAAAGTCAAGTAAGCTATGACAAATCTAGTCATTACAGGCCTTATCAAGTCTCTTCCCCTTGTAAACTTCTTCAACATGATAATTAACATTATTTTACCATCAATGTAGGTAGTGATCCTTCTTCCATTTTTAATGATTACTTCATGGACCCTCAAATGCTTCTCATGATCTTCAAAAACTAAATCAATACAATGGACAGCACATGAAAACCAATATAAACGCTCTCTTCTCGCATCAATAACTCTCTGACTATCTTGAAATATGCAACATTATCAGTAATTACCTGCACTACTTTCTCCACTTCAACAAATTTTACGTTATCATCCAACATTTTAATAGTTTACTAGCAATTTTTGAAATATCTGAAGTATCTAATAAATAAAGAAAAATGGTTCCTTTAGCACTATTCACCAAAACTACAAACTGAACGACTTTTCTTATCTATTTACCCATCAGACATAATTCTGCAATTTGTTCTCTTCCACTCATCCTTGTACTCTTGATGGAGTACATTAGTTTTCTCCACTCTTTGGTTCAAAAGCTTCTCTCAAATATCATGATATGAAGGTTTATAGCCAACACCATATCTTTCAATCATGTCACGTTTTGCAAAAGCTAGAATTCTAATAACATTAAATGGAATGACACTTGTATAGAAAAATTCAACAACATTAACTTTTTCTTTATCACATATCTTGTATAATTGATTTAGAGTAACTTGAACACCATCACTAGATTTACTTTTAAATATCTTGCTACTATTAAAACTTTGTTCACTCTTTTCACCACCATCACTTTGTTCAAGGCTATTCCACCTTCTTTTCTTCATTGAGACCTCCTTAGCATCAAAGACAACTTTCATCATTAAAATTTTAATCTCTTTTCATTGAGACCTCCTTAGCATCAAAGACAACTTTCATCATTAAAATTTTAATCTCTTTTGATACTAAAACACAAGGTTCATAATCATATCTAGTTCTAGCAAGATAATATTTGAATCTGAAAATGCCTCCACTAAATGTCTTTGAACAGTAAGTACATCTCACTTTTTTTCCATTGCCTAAAACATTTGTTCCATGTTTCTATCCAATATAAGTTCTATTTCCTGTAGCATGTTTACTTCTAGGTAGAGGTGAAGATGATGTACCAACATTCCCATTAGCAGAATTTGAACCACTTTCCAACATCATAAAACGTATGTGTATTGCGTACACTACAAAAGTGAAAAAAAAAAGAAAAAGAAATTTAAAAAAAAAAAGAAGGTCCTCCATGGACCAACCAACCACTCCAGGCTCACTCCAAATAAAGAAAAGCAACCATAAAAATAAAATTAATAAGGAAACCCACTTACACAACACACGGACCAGTGAAACTAACCAAAGAAGGACCAGCAGTCCACCCAGTGAAACACGAAAAGAAGGACCTTCACCTAGCGACTACGATGACTGTGGTTAGACAATGCAATGCGAGTGAAATTGAGATGAACGCGAGTCAAATTGAGACAACACAACAATGAGATCCACAGCGAGGCACATTGAGAAACCTAAATCAGACGCAAGTCCAGTCCAGTTATGGAACAAGCCCTAAATGGAGACACTAAGCAAAACAACTCATACGTGGGTCATTTTGGGCTTTTCTTCCACATTCGTTCACCTGCAATTTGTACCGAGTTTATCAAGTTTGTCCGAGTCTGCTCAAAAACGGGTCTATACACGAGTTCACTCATGACCGTATAGTGAACTCGTAAACTCATACAGGTTTATGAGTTAACCCTAGAGTTTGATAACCATGAATTATAGTATACAAGTGGTTACAAATTTCACCTTCCAAAATGATTTTTAGAGACTAAGTTAAACTTAAATTCCAATTTCTTAGGAATATATTTATTGTTAGAGAATATCAAATCTCTTCTATTTAGTATATTGATTCACTTTTCTCAATATAAATAAAGCATCCATGTTGTATAAAGAATACATAGTTTTAGTTCAATGTCTCTCCTACATAGTTTAACAATGACAATAAAGTCCTTAAAATCATCATTCTTCTATAAGACATAGTTTTGACAAAAGAATGAATGTGATAATGTGCAAAGAAAAGTTACTTAGTCCTACAACTTTAGTTCAACCACTAAGGCATGTCTCTAGCTTCAACCCTTAATTCTAAAAGAAAACAAGGTTAAAGTTAGAGAAATCAACGAGATCATAACATAAAGGCATTAGAGCTCCCTAACCAACTAACTAACTTACAGGATTCATGAGAATCTCCTCTTTGAATTGTTTGTACTGGGACCTCTTCTTTGCTAACTCAGATGACCAAAGCCCTCGATTCGGTGGAAGATATCCAAGCAAAAGCTGTAAATGTCAATAAGCATAATTAGAACTGTGTTTTATAATCTCACATCCCTCTCTCACCTATATAGGAAAACACTCGTCACTAACAAAAAGCACACGAATCAAAACCTTATCTTTAAAGGACTTGCTTGGTTGGAAGGAAATGGGAATAAGTAGGTCGCATATTTCATTAGTTGGTTCAAAATGCACATCCCTAGTGAAGAAATCCTCGCTGCATTTTTCCTAAATAAATCTAATTCACCTAAAAATCTCAGAAAATACTTTTATACTCTTTTTCTTTTACCTTTTTCTCTTAAAAGACTATTCAAGACTCACTGCACTCCTACTCACAGCAAACAACCACTTAAGCTGGATTTAACGATAGCACCAGACTCATCACACACAAGACACTACAAATAACTAATTAGAATGCACTGATACTGTATCAACTAAAAGATACAGTGAGGGTGTGAATCTATGGTCCAATGGCAATTTACACGTCGTAAGCTCATCAGTTGATAAACTAAAGTTCTTAGTGCATGGACATTAACTACTTTTGAGAAAAAAGAAAAACGACTAAAAGAATAATGAAATGAAGAAAAATAGAAAAACATAGAATGAGAAAGAAACCTAACCTTCCACACCGTAGAGCGTATCCCAGCAGCATCAGGAATACCTTGACACGCGAGACTCCTCAACTCGCTCATATCCACCACCTTCTTAGACAACTAAACCAAATCAAACCATCACAGAATCAATACTCTAGTCAAACACATTAATCAACGAAAATTCATTGTCACTTTACAAAAGCGAGCGAACCTCGGCCAGCAATTGAGCCTGGCGAGTGACGTCATAGGCGGTGGGAAAGACGTTGCCGTCATTTTCGATCGGCGAATCTTCGATTCTCTGCGTCGGTGGAGGATCTTGGACAACGGGAGGCGGAGAAGGTTCGGAAGTGGTGACGACGGCCGGGGGCACAGGACTCGGAGGCGGTTGGAAGGGGCTGGCGACGGTGGAGGGGGGAGGAGATGACGGCGATGAGGACCAGAGAGAGCTGTTGAGCCAATCGGGGACCTTCTTCATTTTGGCCGGGGATTAGGGTTAGGGTTTGTCAATGGTGATGTGGAAGAAGAACAAAGAAGCGCGTTGCATTGGTAACATCAACATTGCAGCGGGAGATTGATCACATGGATGAACTAGCAACTCTCCAATTATGCTCTCTTTGAATATTAATTTCATCGTTAAATTTAATTATTTCATACATCTTAACAAAAATCATAAATTAGTAATGAATTAGTAAAATTAATTTAGGCAGAAAATATGTAGGTGGTCGATATTAACATAATTAGTATTTTAATTATCTTAATTAAAAGTGAATTTGTAAATCCCAGAATACGTAGGGTGCGTCAAGAGTGATAAACTTTCTTACATAAATTTAATTCTTATTGATAAGAAAAAGTTATAAGTAAATTTTAGGTGGAGTTAGCCAGTTTTAAATTCTAATAAATTTAGCCAATACTTTAGAATTTCAAGTATCCTAATGTTACTTTTTAGAAGCATAATACATCATATTATGTATATATACATTAAGAATAATTGTGTTATATAAACAACTTTTGATAATAAATAGTTTATATTAATATAATAGTCTTTTTGGTGAATTTTCCTTAATAAATATTATTACATAAGTTGTTTAAAAAGAGATAATTAGTTTATCTTTATAGTAAATATTTTATCATAAATTTATTTGTTAAATTTTTTTAAATTAAATGTTTAAAAACATCTTTAGAAAAATATTGATGTTACTTAAAATAAATTAATTTGTGATCATGCAAACTATGTGATCAAAATTAAGTATAAAAAACTTAAGAAAATAGTAAAAAAAAATAGATAAAATATGTAAATTAAAAGATATAAGAAAGTGAAAGAAAACATAAAAATGTCTAAAGGAAAATATTGAAATAAATAATGCAAAAAAATTAAAAATAATTTATAATGTGTTCGAACGTAAATGATCAACCAAATAGTTAAAAACGTTACACTAACTTGTCCATCATATTTGAGTGTCTCCATAACTTGGAATTCAAATTGATGTTTCCAAATTCTAACTCTTATTACAAAATACAAGTATTGTATTTATATAGTATAAATTCTCATTACTATAATTTCTTAATAACTTACACTAACTTTCAATGTTCATTATCTTAATTTTACATCTCCATCATTTATTATCTTTACTTTCAAAATCTTAATTATCTAAAAGTCTCATAAACACACACTATTTGAATAAATTGATATAATAATGAAGTTAAAAATAACTAAAAACTAATTATATAATATTAATAATAAAATTATGATTATTCTAATTATACAGTTATGCCGTATGTGTTGCTTAGCAATGTTAAGAATGCAAAACAAATTTGTAGTATTGTATGTACATCTTCAAAGGATGTGTCCTAACCTAACAAGTTAGGTGAGACTCTCATTCATCTAAAAATTTTTGTATCCTTTCACGGTAATTTTAAAATAAATTACAAAAATAGATAAATTAAAAATACTTTTTTATTGTTTAAATAAGTTTTTGTTCTCAATATATTTGAGTTTTATTTTAGTTCTTAATAATATTTTTTCAATATTAAATACTTAAGCAAATTAAAAAAATTTAAAGAAATTCTTACCAATATTAACTTATGTCACATTGGTAACGTAGTAGTTATGTTTTTAAGTCAATTATTCATGTAGAGCTCTCTATTCTTTAGGTAGATTTGTTGTAGGCAATGGATTTGCTTGAATAGTTGCGTTTAATTAGATTTGGATATATAGGGATTCCTTTATTAAATCTACACTTGCATTATAAATATCTTCACTTTTTTAAACTCACATGATTTCTCCTTATGACTTAACCATTTATCAAAATCAACATGTATTGATTCTTCAACATTTAAAGTCCTTTTTTTTACACCTTATAAGCTTTCTTGGCCAATGAGTAACTTGAGAATATAGTTTGATCGACCTTTGATTCGAACTTGTCAATATTACTCTTTTTATTATTTAAGACAAAGCATTTAATCCAAGCATTCTTAAATAATAAATGTTTGGTTTTATTTTTTAAAAATCATATTATGTTAATGAACAGGCCTTACTACAAATATATTAAGTAGATAACATGTTGTGTATACAACATCAACTTCAAAATATTTTCAACCATAAATATGATACTATTTACATTCTTTATTTATATTTCAATTTTACAATTTTATTACTTTTTTAATAACCTCAAATAAAATACATATTTTAATTTCAAATTCAAGTCTAAAAAAAAAATTGTCGCAGAATTACTTAACTTAAAGACGATACTTATATTAAATAAAATACAATTCAATTTAAAAATTAAAAAAACACAAAACATTACATACATTTTTTTTCAAAAATAAAAAATAAAAAAAATCCTAAACTCAATGATCCAACACATAACATTAAAAAAAAAGAACTTAAAGTCTTGACCAACTTACAACTTTTACGAAAAAATTGTGTAAATTGATATCATGACTCAACCTACAACTTCTTCTTAACCTAATATAAAATACGCCAAAAAATCAGAAATGTAGGAATAGTAAAAAAAAACACGACTTTCATTCAATTTAAAAAAAATCCAAAAATTAAAATATTGAAGTGGTTATTTTATACACTGCTTTAATAATTATACACTACTTTAATATATATATATATATTCCTGCTTTTAAAGTTGTGTTTAGATGTACAATTTTTTCATTCCAAAGTGATCAACTTTGACTTATCCATTTTTATAAAAATATTTTTTACCCATTTCAATATATTATCAGCTTAAAATAACCGCTTAAATGGCTAACAAACTACACCTCAATTTAGATTAATGAATTTGGATACGACACCATAATGAAATATCACTTCTTTTTACCTTCTCAAATTTAAAAGTGAGTTTTCTAATATCAAAATATAGAAATGATTTTTAACCTTCCATAGTTTAGAAATTATTTTTTTAAATTATTTCCAATTTACAATTCATTTTTAAGACTTAACATAATTCTCATTTTGTTCATCAAAATTGACGACATTATTGAAAATTATACTAATGTGAAAATTTTATTTGTTTTATTCCGCTTCTAAAATTATGATTTATGCCAGTTCTAAAAATGAGTGTTAAGATGGTTTTAAACTCCAAAATCTAATAAAGTTAAATGACACAGGATGTCCACGCATTCCAAATACAGCAAGTCACTCATTCCCACAATAAAATTCGAGCAAAAGGGAAATTAAATAATATTGCTAAAAACTATATTTCTAAAACAATAAGAAAACACATCATTAATTATCTCAACAAATTTGTTAAGTCAACTTTAAGGGTGAAAATAAGTTATCTTAAAATTAATGAGATTAAAATTTAAGCTTTGTATTTGAGGAATAATGTTTTAGAATTAAAAGTCTAAACTAATAGCTTTAAAATTTGAGTAATTAAAAAACTTGTAAATTTGAAAAAACAGGAAAGAGACTTGCTTCAAACTTAAAAATATAATTTAATAAAGACTAGTTGTTTTTTTCAAAATTACAGAAATAAATAATATTTCAAATTTAAAGACAAAAACAGTTTTATTCCAAATTTATACATTATTTTATATCTTTTAATTCCATTGCAATACTATAAATTTTAGATCACCATGAACTAAATTAAATTATATTTGAAACAAATAGATAATATATCTTTCAAATCAAATAAAAATATGAAGTGACTACGATTTTTAATTTTGTGTAGTATGTTAGTGACTACTATGCCCAAGTTACATATAAAGTTAAAGTGCATAGTTTGAAATAGTACATCAACCAACAACCATTTCCTAATATATATATATATATATATATATATATATATATATATATATATATATATATATATATATATATATATGGCAGAAACACCATATGGCAACTGTGAAGAGTTATATGGCAGAAACACATCCTCCAAGTTGGTGTCTAGCGGCAAAGATCTCAGCACCATCTTCCATATCAAGCTGAAGTTTACATTAATTCATGTAAAATGTAAACAAGTTATTTGTATGAAAAAAAAAATCTTTATGTAAATTAAATATTACTTCTAGGGCATCATATACCTAAATTTTAAATAATTTAATAAATTGAGTTTACACTTATTTATATATTAAAGTTTAATCACAATGAAATTTTCTACGCATCTTCATTTTAAGAATAAGAAGGAATCTTGATAATAAATGATACAATAGGCTTCCCATTATCATGTCATTTTTGAATTTATATTCTGAGAATAATTTGTTTCATAATTGTTCAAAATGGACAAAAAGAATTTTAATTATTAAAATGAGTAAATTGTGTTATTAGTATGTTATTGCTTTTGCATAAAGAAATTGTGTTAGCTGAATAGAATTTTACTTACGAAGGAAAGGAATCATGGGAAGGGAAGCATGTACAATTTCTTTATTAATTTTAAAATAGTCAAAGGCACTCAAGATTTCACTTAACTATTTAATGTTATGTGACTTAGAAATGTTTAATCTTCGTCTTATTTCTTTTTTAAGCTCTCAAAAACACTTATCTTTCTCTTATTTTTTTTCTCACTTCAATACATTTAAATATCTGTACAACATAATAAATGTACATCAACCTCTTATTTACTAATACACCAATTTATATTTTTTTAAGACTATCTACATATTTTATTTATTCGACATTTATTATGTTTAGTGTACCAACCCAACCCTTACTGACACACCAACCTAGGTTTCTTTTCACTACCAACCTTTACTGACATTTATTGAGTTTAGTGTAAAAAACTTAAATATTTATCTACGAATTTATTGTATTTACTATGGTGTAGACTAATCTAGATGCAATAAAGCAGACTCTCATGATTTATGCATATGCAATAAAGCCAACAAAAAAAAAGAATTGTATCCGTCTCTCATGATTTCTTAATTGTGTAGATGAAATCATATAATTTATCCATTTTGATAACTATGTCCTACTCAAAAGTAGATTTTAGTAGGTCTTAAAAAGAGTTATAAACTCTATCTTAATAATGGAAAATGTTTTAAATTGAATAATTGTTGTTAAATTTATCTATTATCATTCAATTTGAAAAATGGTAAAAGTGAAAAATAATTGACTTCTTAAAGATGGGTTTTGTTTAATTAAACTAAACTTAAACTCAGATTATAAGAAGGAAAAGAAAAGAAAAACACTAAATGTTCTAGAAATTGAAACAAGCACTTGTGAAAAATGATTGAAAATTTGAAGAAATATTTTTGTTTTAGGTAGCATTAAACTAACCAGTTGTGGTGTTTGATTTCCCCTAATGTGAGTACCGTCGTATAAGAACTGCATGGTGGGTAATTCCAAGTTCCTTCTCTCACAGAATTCTTTGAATACCTTACTTAATTCCAAGTCTTGGGTCACCTTGAAGTACATATGACGCCCTTCCTATTTTCCAATCAAATGAAACAGAACATCAAAATTCAAATTTTGTGTTGAATACATGTGCAACTGTGTTTATCATTAATTCCAACTATAATAATTTGTATTAATAAAACTGTGGTAATGTTGTTTGAATCATTGATATAAAAATTTAGGCACCTACTATTTTATTACTTTTATAGCATGTACAATACAAGATAAGAGATTGGACCATTCAAATTTCAACTGATTCCTTAACAAGACAAAAAAAAAAAAAAACTTTAAGTTGGTTTTTCATTGTTATTTTTTTTTTCTATTAAACAGTTCTTAAAATGATGAAATTATATAAATAATTTATAAATATTAAAAAATCATTTGGCGTAACTCTTTGAATATTGAAATTTTCTTTAAACTAGTCTCCCAACAGAAGAAAAATATACGGTAAATTTAGGGTGTCCTCCAATTTTAATATAACAGTGAACTTTTACAGTAAACGAATAAATACTAAACAAATGCATGTGTAACATAAAGTATATAAAATGACTTGTTGCTTAGAATCTTGTTATTTTTTTTAATTGTTTTATTATCTTAAAGAGTTATTTTTGTTCTCATTTGTTTACAATTTATATTTTGTATTTAATACTTGAAAACAAGTAAAATATATCACTGCGAAACCTTTTGCAATCATAAATAATTAGAGTTAAATTTCAATTCATTTATAAGTTATTTTAGTTCTGAAAAGATTATTTTTATCAGTTTAAAATGTAAAAGAAATAACTACCGTAGAGCCCCTTGAGAGTAGATTTCAACTCATCTATAATTTGATTTTAGTATAAATAATTAATTTTTTATCTATTCAAAATGAAAAAAAAAATACCTCCGAGTTCCTTGAAAGTATTGGAACAATTAAAAATAAATCATGTTCTTGGTCTGTTGGAAGAAAAAGTAAATTTAGTTTCTCTTATAAACTAAAATTATTAAATATGATGTATAAACTAATTTATAAAAAACATTTTATATTAACTTTTTCACTAACTGATTTTTTAGCATATATATATATATATATATATATATATATATATATATATATATATATATATATTAAAATAAAAATAAATATATATTTTTTTTATTTTCCTATTCTATAGATATTTTTCCCTTCGGATTTTCCAAACATGCCTCAATATTTTTGAGACTGTCTATATATTTAATAGAAAGGGTGATAATGGGTTAATTTGGTGGTTTATTCTAAAGAAATAGGTAATCATACGTGTTAGCATTTTGAATCTTAAAATCAGAGGGTTTTCCTAAGCAATGGTTAAGAAAAAAGAAGCCTTAAAAACAGAATGATTATTGTGGGAAGAGAAAATTAATGCATATTTACATCACCTGATCTGTGACCAACAAGTTTATCTGCATATCTTTTGAAGTCTCGTCAACGGGAGATTTTTTCCTCGGTCGACCTCTGCTAGCCATCTTCTTCTGCATGCATAAGAAGAAAAAAGATGTAAACTTCCACCAGATATGAGTTATTTTTAATTATATTAGAAGTATAAAGACTGAAAACTAAGATCTCATCCAAAATTGCATGAAACTTTTGAGATGGCACACTGCAATTTCTTTTGTGAGAAGAAAAAAGAAACGCACCCAAAGAAAACGATACAAAATGAGCAAGAACACTTTCTGGTTTCACCACAGTTAGTTTTAGTTTTTTAGTTGGGAATGAAAGAAAAGAAGGAGGGAGAAAAGTTGACAATTAAAAAGGACCCACCTACTAAAATCACATTCTAAGCAAATGAGCAGAAGGAAAGAAAAAGAAAGTTTAATTCATTTGAATTAGCTTCTGAATAATTCATATTCAAATAATCACGAATAAATAATTCATGATTTTGAACTAAAAAAAAACTCGACAACTTATAATACATTATGAATATTGTAAAATTATTTTCATTTTCAAACCTTAAATCTTTAATAATAAATAAATAAATGATAACACATAATAATATATAAATAATAAAAACATAAATAACATAATACTACAATAAAGGATGTATTTTTTTTTTCTTCCTTTCTCTTTCAATCTATGTTTTATTTAATTTTGCTTTCACTTTCTTGTCATTTATTGCATGAAGGTGTTGATGTGAGAAATTAGGTGAATGGTATTCAATACTGTTCATACGGAGTCTCTCTCCTCTGCAGAGTTCTTCTCAAATTGGTTTCAATGCTGTTCATATGAAGTATCCCTCTGGACAACTTTTTGAAATTGGTGCTCAGTGGAGAATTGATTCTCTGCGTTTCTGTCGCAACAGGTCTAGTGTCATGTACTAAAAATTGACCTGTACACTTTCTTTTTCATATCTTAAGTAATGAAAAGAAAGTTAAAAAAAATGTAATAAAGTAACTTTTGAATTCTGTTTACTAAAAATTGACATGTACACTTTCTTTTTCATATCCTAAGTAACGAAAAGAAAGTTAAAAAATGTGATAAAGTAACTTTTGAATTCTGTTTTTCTCAAATATATTTATTTTTATTGAAAATTTAAATTATTAAATTCTTTTTCAGTGACATTCTTTACAAATTCAGTTTTTCCAAGACTAATTTGCATCAATGGTACTTTCGATGTGACCAAATTTTCAACAAGAAAGCTTATTAATTCTCTCCATTAATGGTTCACTCTTTTACGTATCGTCTGATCCCTGCAGATATGTAATCGACTACTTTTTTAAAAAAATAAAGATGTTTCACGTTTGTTTCTATTTATGTAAGTATATGTACGAAAAGAATCAAAGCACGGATGTATCATTTTTTTGTCTCAGCGCATAGACAAAAAAAAAAAAAAAAAAAAAAAA
>Ga0209700_101333_pt1 | contig 50742 bp, 27 predicted proteins | sample SiratroredBW_FD_187528 | JGI IMG/M metagenome (GOLD analysis project Ga0209700, IMG submission 187528) | Root nodule microbial communities of legume samples collected from California, USA - Siratro red BW (SPAdes) (version 2) | ecosystem: Host-associated > Plants > Roots > Nodule | place: USA...
ATATATATATATATATATATATATATATATATATATATATATATATATATATATATATATATATATTGTTTATATTTAAAGTCGGAAAGTGCAACAGGTAAGTCTTAACCAAAGGAGTATTTAGGGGTTCACTTAATGGTACATACTGGTACGGTTCATAATCCACCAAGATAGTCGTACTTCTAACTGGTTCTTTAAATATATTGCATAGAATAAATATTTATCCTATAAAGATTTTACTTTAAATTTATGATCAATAATTTATGGTACAATGAATGCTATTTTATATTATTGATAGCTTTTTTTAAAAAAGTGAAATTCAAACTAAAGCTAAAACTTTTTAAATAATAAATTTAATATCCAAAAAAACATACTACAAATTATATATACTGAATATATATATATATATATATATATATATATATATATATTGAGTCACTAGATTAACAAAAACAAAATATATAGTATTATAAAGAAAATAAATCTTTCTAATTCTCTTTTTTCTATCACTTACAGAGCTATTATATCAAGTATGATCATTATAACATCTAAATTTTATTTAGGATGTAGGAGAATTTCTTCAACTTCTTTTAAACATAGTTTTAAAGTGTCTTTACTAGAGAAAAAATTTGTTCAGTAGATTCGGTTTTATTCAGCAAAATTATATATTTGAAATCTTTTGCATAATTTCACTAAACACAAGTTAGATATATACAACACAGATAAACTTAGTTCAGCCATTTTAAGCTTGGTTTAGCCAATTTTCAACATTGCACCAAAATTACTTTCGGAGCAAATCAGCTTAGCATAAAAAAGTTGTGCTTAGCGAATTTCACTTTTTTTCTTTTTTTAACAGCTTAGCGAATTTCACTGATTAATACCTTTTTTTTTTTTTCATTTATCTTGAGAGTGAATCGCCCCAGTGCACGAGGGTTATGCCCAATGGATTTAAGATAGTGATAATATAATTTTCAGTAATCCATTCAGCAGATTAGCCTTGTTAGTTGAGTATAAATAATCCTAAATTGTTATTTTTATATACTTTAACACAAAACAAAGTTGAGAATTAAGAGAGAAATGGTTCTCTTACCACTTAAAGCACAAAGAATTAAGAGATTATTCTTTCTTCCATCTTTCCTTGTTTTTCTATCACTTTTTCTCCTCATTTTCTTAAGTTCTATAAATCAGTTTTCTTCCAAGGTGAGTGGTTTTCCTATTTCTATATTTTTCCTCCTTTTATGATGAGAAAAGTGACATAGGAAAAATATAGTTATGTTATAGAACCTAGCTCCTAGAATCATTCTTTCAAAAGAGACATGTTATCTTTTGAAAATTTTTTATGAAATATTTCTAGAATTATTATTATTCTTTTATATGAAAATATGTGAGTATTTAAATGCTTTGTGAGACCTCTATATTTTTATATTTCTAGAATTATATATATTGTCAATTCAAAGAAACCTCTATATTTTTATTCATTTTCTATTATTAAATAAGTAAATTAATAAAAAATCATTTTTTAAGATGTTAAATGTGTTTGTTATACTTAATGTTTTTATTAAATTAAAAGGAAAATATTGTAAAGTGATAATAATAATTGCTTTTAAAAACATTTTGTGTTGCATCCGCGACCAATACCCTTATTTCTCTCAATTTTACGTTGTTGGGTCTTACCAAGATTTCTTATTCGTGGTCTTCTACATGAAATTGTAAGTGTTTTTCTTTCCGAAAGGTGACAAACCTTTTCTACTGCCCTCCTCACATTATAAAATAACTCCAACTAATAAATTCAGTTTTACTTCTTCTACTGTAACATTTTCGTTATTTTTTCTTAACAGTTGAACATTATTGCAATTAAATAAAGTTTACACACAAAAATACGAAATTGACAAGGATGTTGTAAATTTTTATTCAATAATTTATCATTTATTAATATCTTTTTATAAGTTTCATAAAAATACATTAAATAATAATATTAAATAAGAAAAATATGACTACTGTTTAAATTAAAAATAAACAATAGAGAAAAATAAGAAAACTTTGTATAAAGATTTAGTAAAATTGGATTAATCACTATCGGTTACTCATGGATTCAAAATTTATATTTTTTAATATTATTTTAAATATAAAATAAATAATATTTCAAGAAGAATTAGTATCATCATAGTTATATAACACACACACACACACATATATATATATATACATATATATATAACATTGTGTTACTTTGTAAAAACTCTTTTAATTCCTTAATAAATGTTTTAAGTCATTAATTAGGATTTGTTATTATTAACTATACTTCTTTTTCTTAATTTCTGTTATGAAGTTTATTTAAATACCCCTACTTCTTACCTCTGAACTCCTTTTTCCCCTGTCAAAATCTCCTTTAAAAGGAATAAAAGAGTATTAAGTAGTATGAAAAAAAAAATATTAATAGTTCCGAAAACATGAAAACGAGTTCCTTTTTATAATGTATAAAAAGAATAACAGCTACTTGAAGACAAATAACTGATGATATATATACAGCAAATATTGCCATTACAATCTACACCGGGGGTCTAATTTTACATGTGGTTCTTGTTCTTCGTTAGCATTTTTTGTGGCCAATTGAAAAGTAAACTTTATAACTAAAGGTGAAGAAGAATGGGCTCCTTTTTCTTTTGGAAATTGCTTCCTGCACCCTCCTAATTTGCTTCCTGCACCCTCCTCATTTGCTTCCTGCATCCTATCATATTTTTAAAAAATTAAAACTATTATTAGAGAAAATAGCTTCTGAAATTAATATTGGAGGTGTAAAAGTGATTTCCGGATTTAGTTTTTTAAAATGAATTTTAGACTGCCCATCACACACCTCGGAACCGTCAAACCACCATAACTTCTCCTCCCTTTCAATAATCTGTCAAGGATAATGTTGGTATTTCCAAAAACTGATGGGGTGCAGAACCAAACACCTTTTCTTTTTATGTGAAATTGGATCTGGTTGTACACCCGGATGAGGATTCTTCTTCATGCAATAATTTTTCAAACATTGCGTTTTACACCTCTATGTATTGATATGCAACTCATAAAAAATGAATTTCCAATTTTATTTTTTAAAAATATATATTCTAAATTGCACATTCTAAAATATATTAATAAATACATTATGAACTGCGTGTATTTTATGCTAAAATGTATTTTTAAATCTAAAAATAATTCTATGATGTATATTTCAAAATATATTAGTATATTATGTATTGCATATTATAAAATACATTTATAAATCTGAAAATACATTCCAGAATATATTACTAAAGGTATTTTCTATAAAATTCATACGAGTGCAAGTTTAAAAATATAGGGTGCAGGTTTAGAAACATGGGGTGCAGTAAGCAATGTGCTAATTTTTCATAGTACATAAGGGGGCAATGATTTTAGATATAGGTGAAAATGTGACGGAGTCCACCAAAATTTTCAGGTGTGAGATTAAATGCCCACCCTCCTCTCATAGTTGAAGACTGGTAGTTGTGTAGTCAAAAAGGAAAGCAACAGGGTCCTAAAATCACAAGTACTGTCTTGTGCTCCTCAATTACCTAAACCTAATTGAGTATCCATTAGGCACAACTCATCATCACAGATTTCTAAGAAGCCAAAAGGCAGAAATACATTGTGTATGATATTATAGTATTATAGCATCAAGCAAGGATGTGCTTAGTGGCAGAGATTGTGATGGTGGTGATAGGTTTGTGGGGAGTGTTTCTGAGGCCAATGATGTTTCAATATGCTGCAGAGATGGGAGTAGTGATTGGATGTGCCATCTACAACCTCAGAAGAGAAAGGCCTTCTTCCATTCTCTCCAACTTTCTTCCATCATAGTTCTTACTATTCTCATGGGAAGAACAGTGCAAATTCCCCTTTCATCACTCAATTTTATGCATGTATGTATTCATGTTGCCCTATGTGGTTTCTTCCATCAAAATGTCTAGTGAAGATGATATACTTTTACATTTAAATTCTACTCAATTCAATGTTTGAATATTTTCTTGCTAGTTGTAGCTTGGATTTTTAGGAGTTAGACACCTACTTCAATTCTAATTTGATTAGTATATGTATTTTTGGTAAGGAGAGAACTAATTTTTGGCAATTTGTTTTTCATCTTTGTGTTGTGTTATTCAATTAGTAGTTGATAAAAAAATGAACCTTCATTTTCTTTCATGAAATTAGGTTATCTTTTATATTTTTTTTCCTTTTTTTTTTCAAATACAAATCAAATTAGACGAAAATAACTCATTTCAGATTTGTTAAAATATTTACAATATTTCAACTTAGTTATGAAACAAAATTTGACTAACCCAACTAAATTCATTATAAGTAATAGATCGGATTTTTTTGACTAACCCAACATCTCTTTGAAAATAATAATAATAATAATAATAATAATAATAATAATAATAATAATAATAATAATGATGATGATGGTTTTTTAGAGTTAAGAAAGTAGTCTATCGAGTTACTTTAAGTTGATAATAAAGTTAATTTAGGTTATCAAATATAAGTTTGGACCAAATTAATTTATTGACTTGTCTTTTAATGAGTAAAATTTTAACTAATTTAAATCCATTCTTAATAGGTAATAGATTTATTTAGTTGATTCAACTTATAGAATATATATATATATATATATATAGAAAAGGTCAATTCCCTCCTGAAAAAGTAGTTTCGTCTTAGGTGATATTTTATGGATCTAACATTTTCATAAACACACTTTTAAGCTAGGAAAATAAGAATAACAACAGAAACAAGTCTTTGAGTAAGTTAAAATTAAAGATAAAATTAAGACAAATTATATAAAAGAGTTTAAAAAATTAGTTTAACCCTAAATTAATTTTAATTGATGGAAAGACTAATTTCAATTTTTTTAATATTTTTAAAATATTTGTGAAGAAGTTCGTTTAAATTAGTCTCCTTACTAATTTAAAAATTATTAAGTTAGGATTTAAACTATTTACTTATTATATACATTTTTAAGATTGAGTTGAATTTTAAGTTTGTCTTGATAGTCTATTTAGTAGTTTATAAAAGCTTATAAACAACTCAATAGATTTTACTACAATAAAAAATCTAAAAAAGCAATAAACAGTTTTCATCATATAAAATTATTTTATATTAAATTAATATTAAAGGAAATAAGAAATTTAAAAAAGTTATTATATTAAAAATAGAGAGACACGCTATATAAATAGGTATTCTCAACTTACCACTAGATAAAAAAAATCATAAACTCAAATAATTAAACAAAAAATAATAATACAAAATAAATAAAAAAGTTGAAAAGATTGAATTAGAATCATAGAATACTTGCACTTTTTTGTTAATATCCAAAAGATCTAATATCAAAACAATCTAGAAACACTTTGTCGCCCTTCAGCTATAAAGTTTTGATGATATTAAATATAACTAACTATTGAATATTACGCATTAAATTTTCGTAATAAAGGTTTAGTAGTCTAATGGTTATATAGTGATATAATATGATTCATTCATTTAATCACTTCATACAAAGTTAGTAAAAAACATTATTCATGTTATTTTTATATATACAAAATCAAGTCTTATGATCACATTATTCAATTCAATTAGTTATTTACAGACCTAAATATTTTATGAATACATATATATGATATTTGAATAAATATTTACAATGAAAAAAATACGATTAGGCAAAACACTCTTTTATCATATAAATTAAAAATATATAATATGTCATATTATGTATTGTATGTTTTGTTTCCATTGAATAACAGGTAATAATATTTAAGCTTTCATAAGAAGATAGAAGCAAGGATGTTCAATTTAATTTTAGTAATTTTACATAGTAACAACGAAGAAAATCATATCAAAATTACTAAAAATAGCAAAACAAAATATTTTCCTACAAGAACTTTATATTTAAGAATTTATAAAATGAAAAAAGAAAGCACACTATAAAGAAGTTTTTATTATATATTTTCTCATGAATTAATTATAGAAGAGATCATAACATTATCTCTAATCTAAAATCCTAATGTTGTAAGTTTATTTTATTTTAATGTTACTCAATTTTTTATTCAAGACCTTAAATTCTTATTTTTTTACTTAATTTTTAAAAAAAGTTAAAATATGATAGTTATGAATGACTTAATGTATTTATGTTTATTTGTAATTTGTTTATGATTAATGCCAATCCTTGTGAGTTTTTAAAAGAGAGTAGATGTAACTCAAAATTTTAAATAAACTATGTTTGTTTTAAAGAATGTGTTATTAAATAACTTTTTCATCTACTTAAAGAAAGTTTTGAACTTTATTAAGTCTCTTGTTGTTTCACCTTTTTTTCAAATCATTGTGCAAGATGTTATGATTCCCTCTTTCAAAAATAATAATTCAATGCTAATTAAAAGGTATCTTAATTATTTAATAAAATATACCATATTTTTTATTTAACCGTAAATTATTATGTATAATAAAATTATTAAATTTTATAATATGAAAAAACTGTATGCATGGTTACTTATATGTATATTTTAGTTTACATCAATCTAATTATTGTAATTTTTTCTGATATTATATAACTATAATATTAAAAAAACGGATAATTTTTTTACTACATGGGTGAAAATATGGATCAATACCATTATATCACACCCATAAATCAGGTTATATAACAAATTCAAATATATTAATATTAATATCCAAATATTATTATTAATATTAATAAATATACACGTATGTATATATATTATTTATATGATATGTATTATATATAAAAATATATTATTATTATCATTATTATATAAAGAAGTCCGTGAAATTTGTTTCTAAATTTGTTTCTTAATAAAAAAAATATTTTAAAAAAGCCTAAATTTTTTTTACAAAACCTATCAGGACTTTAGACAATAAGTCCCTCACATAACTTATATCCAACCCTATATTTTAACTGTCGTGTCGTGACAATATTTAAATATATAAACTTTTTTTTTTCTTTAAAGAAAAGGTAATCTTAAAAAAAGAGATTATGGCTTCCTATATGAGACCTTCATGGGCCCAATAAAAAACTATTTTACAGAAAAATAATAACTATGTCCTTAATTAAAAAGTGTAAAAATAAAAGTATCCTTCATCTCCTTCTCCCCTTCTCCGATTCACAGCTTGTCTGTTTCATTCATTTTTCTCAAATCTTCAATTAAATCTTCAAATAAGTCATAGGTAAGCAATTTTGATATTTATTAGCAATTACTAAGTGGTATTATTGATTAGAGTGTTTTGGAGACTGTCAATGGAAAACGGAGAATTTTTCCGATATGGTAGTATGACAATCGGATGAGCTTCATCCGGTTCTCATTTTGTTTTAAAAATGACAATCATTTTGTATTGAAAATGATAACCGGATAACATGCTCATCCAGTTTACATTTTTTTTTCAAATGTGAACCAGATGACCCGTTCACATTTTTTTCAATTAATTAAATTATGACTTTGTTATATGTATGGTCACCCACCACCACCCAATTAAATTAATATACTTAGGTTTATTTCAAATTCAATTAAAATAAAACTAAATTATTTTAGTTAAGACCAATGAAGAGCAATTAAAATAAACTAAATTAATTTAATTAAGACAAATAAAAGCCAAAAAAAGTCTCCTATGTTGCATTTCTGGAATAGGGAAGAGTCTCTTGTTTTGCATGTTCACTCTTACTGATTGAGTTTCATTTCAAATTCAATTAAAATAAAACTAAATTAATTTAATTAAGGCAAATGAAGAGTCAAAGAATACAATCTTCTTCCTTAACCAAGGAATCAGACACCTTCTTAACTTCCCCTTCCCCTGAACATATACAAAGACTCTCCATATTTGTAACATAGCATTCCAACAACTCATAAAAAAATAAAAAAAAAAATCAAAAATCTAAGTTGTGAACCGGATGCCACCCGTTTGGTTCACAAAACGTTTTGAGAATCAGACGGGGTGGCGTCCGCTTCACAACTTACACATCTGATGGCACCCCCTTACAATACATCCGGTTCTCATTTTTTTTAAACCCTCTAGTTCATTCGGTTCTCACTTTTTTTAAATTTGAGAACCGAATGGCTGGCAGTCCGATTCTCAAATTTTAAAAAAAAAGACAACCGAATAACTGGCTGTCCAGTTCTCAAATTTAAAAAAAAAAATGAGAATCGAATGACTTCATCCTGCCCTACCAGAAATTAGAAAAATCCACCAAAATCAAAAATCTTACCTCTCCATCGTTCCTTGTCACCTATAAACACTGCATAATGGTCGAAAAGTCTTCCCTACTGTTCAGTCACCCTCAAAACCTCCAAATAGAAGCTTTTTCACTGTTCATTCGATGGACGGAGAAAAAGAAGACGGAGAAAAAGAAGATTGGGGCTCTTTAATAAAGTAGGAACAATTTGTTAATTCTCACAAGATCACTCTTGGAATCAAAATTTGTTATGGAGGTGCAGGATTATATCCATTTGTGTTACTTAAACTATATCCATTTGGTTAAAAAAGGAGATTATGGGCTTCCTTTGAGACCTTTATGGGCCAAATAAAAAAAATTTACAAAAAAACTTTTGTTACTTAAACTATATCCATTTGGTAAATACAGTATTCTTTCTCCTTTAGCAAAATCTTTTTCCACCCGTGTCACCCCATGTCAGACACGAAATTTCTAAAGTATCCTCTCTGTTAACTTTCAAAAACATATTTTTTGAAACATAAATTATGTATTTTTATTATTTAGATATAAGTAATTATTATCCTTTATATATATTACAATTAAAATTTATTCAAAAAAAAAACTTAAAAAGAGAATTTATAAGTTTTCGTTGGTGCAGTTATTTACCTACTGATAAATGCATATAAAAACAGCATGTACTTGAGTTGGCAGGACTCATGACAAGATAACCCACCATATTAAATTTGTGACAGAAAGAGTGTGTCAAATTCTTAAATAACAGTTACTAACTACTACTCAACTACAAGAAGAGGGTTCCCAAATATAAATCCACTTTCATGCATCTCCATTTCCCATTCTCAGTTCAACACTTTTTCTTACATTTTCAACCATCTTTATTTGCTTTCTACATCTTGTTTTCTCTATGAAAATGATGGCCTTAAGCGCAAACTCAAAAGCCTTTGCAATTCCACTTGCTCCACTTCTTATTAGGTAAACAACGATCCTCTTGCTTCACATTCTCAATGCATGTGTTAATACTTTTATATATACCATATATAATGCATAGATGTTTTTCCTAGGGTTTAAATTAAATTACTACTTGTAATTGCAAAACATTTAGAGGAATGCATGCTAATATAATCTTGCCTGGTATATAAATTGCAAGTGTTTGCATATGTTTTGCATGTTTCTGTCATAATGAGTCGTCACGTTTAGTTTGTCGTCCCTGTATGTATTTACAATTCTTTTCATGGCGTCTGATTCTGGATTGTTCGGTTTTGAAGAAAGAAAATCATTTCCCATAAAAAAAAGCTAAATAGTCACGTGGACACAACACATTTTTTTCCTTGCCCAACCAAGGAAAAGAAAGTTGAGCATGTAAAAGGGGTGATGGATTAACTCGGTTTAACCAAGTGCAAGGATAGCATAGTTGGAAGCCCTTACTTGATAAAGAGGGTTAGCATTGCACAAGAACTGCTCATAAACCCAAGCTTGTTGTTTGTTGATGAACTTACTTCTGGCCTAGACTCAACCACAACACAAAGAATTGTCTCAGCCTTGTGGGAGCTAGTGTGTGGAGGGAAAACTGTTGTGATGGCAATATACCAACCTTCAAGTAGGCTATACTACATGTTTCATAAGGTGTTATTGCTATTAACACATTGTATTATGGAAAGGGATTCGAAGCCATGAACCCCTTAGATTTTCTGGTGGATCTTGCAAACGGTAAGCTTTATTTTCCAATGCATTTCAGCATATTAGAGTTCTGTGATTTTTATTGAATTTTGGTGCAAATTTGAGCCTTGACTGGTATATTTCCCCCCAAATATATGCTCATTATTGCCATAAATATGTTTAGCCAGGGATTGAAATTTTGACTTTCAACATTTATACAATTTACATTAGATAGATAAATATTATATTAACGTGAACTAGATTATGTGGCTACTAGTAGTACCCTAAACGTGAGTTCTGAGAATGTGCTTCTGATGTGAATACTTGATCTTGGATTATTCCAACCTTTAGTCATCATTATTGAACTTTGAGTAGTTGGGGTCTCTAACATCACTCCTCTCCTACTTTCTCCGCTCGTAATAATGGTTATCACTTCATTGAGTCCTAGGACTTTCTCCTTTCCTAAGATTTGGATTCAGACCTGGTCATATTCAGGATTCAGGCTTACCAAAAAATCATAGACTCTATCTTGTTCAATATATTCCTTAAGAATTGCTGAATCTTTTGCACATTTTGCTTTTATAAGTAATCCAATTCCATCCATAGGGATTTGAGTTGATTGGCATATTTTATAAATGATTTGTTTTCCTGTTTGACCGCCACAATTTTTACCTTTACATCATATATTTGGATAACATCCTTGGCCTTCAAATAGGTTTGTTCTACTGCCTTCCAAAATTTCCTTTACCGATTTAAGAAACATGTAGGTCTCATTAATTTTTGGGACCATTGAATTCCATAACCATGCCATGATCACAAAGTCTTCTTCATCCCATGTTTTGAACTTGGCATCTTATTCATCAGGAGCATTACCAATTATATGACTAACCTTTCCTTTTTCTTTCAAAATGGTCCGGATGAGTTGAAATCATTTCATATAATTCTTTCCATCTCAGAATTTAGAAGATCAAGAGCTTTGATACCATCTCAGAATTTAAAAGAATAATATATTCTTCTATATTAAATTATGAGATCATTGGACATATATACATGAGTTTGCTAGTTAGTTTATGAAATATAAATAACTAATCTTAAGGAGATAAATCCATATGATTGTGATATGGTTCTTAAATACATAATCCTAATATTAATATAAAGATACAAATGTGATACAAAATAAAATTACATCAACAATAAAATATAAAACTTCCTAAAATATAAACTTCCTAAAATATAATATTAACATGATTTTGACAGTTTCAATTAATTTTTTTTATAAAAATACAAATTTAAAAGTTCAAAGGAGTGTAATTTTGCAAATAGAAAACAATCTTAAATCTTAGAACTTATTAAAAAGAGATTTGAAAACTCAAATAGAATTCTTACATTACCGATACTCTCATTAATCCTACTTCTATCATCTTAATGTTCTCTTTATCTAATTGTTTAAGTCAAATACATACGGTACTCTCCATCAGAAGTTTCACATTAGCTAGCTAGTTCCGTTTCTTCATAACACTGCAACACAAGTGTTAACTTTGAGTTGAAAAGAAAAAGAATGTGTTATAGGAGAGAATCTTTTCAAAGTGAACCAAAAGCTAAAATATTGCATTCCCTATGTGATATTGTTGTCAAACTTCATTAACTATTTTGAGATTGATGAGGAGGACGAAGTTGTATAAGAGGTGAAGGCTCTGAACTAGATTTTAGCAGCCAATCTTAGTAAGATCGGGTTGAAGAAAAGGAAGAACAAAAAGTGGATTTGTAAAGTTGACAAGGAATCTGTTGCTCAAGATGATGATGTTGAAGACGAGTCAAGTGATGATGATGGTGATCACACTGAAGATGAAGATGGGGAAACTAACTTGAATTCTGAACAAGCTAGTACTAAAGGTGGAACATCTACTGCTCCTGCACAAGAATCTTATTCTAGGTTTGAGCAACTGATGATCAGTCAACTGAATAACATGGAAAACCAGAATCGGAGCCACCACCAGTATTGTGAGACACACTTCCAATTCATTGAGACTCAAGTTGAGGATATCCAGTTCAAGATAGGGACAATGTTCTTTCCACCAAACGATTAGCTCAAATCTTGCATACCTGGTGGTGCATTCTCTTCTATTTGATGAAGTCAATGGGGCAGAAGTAGAAAGTGTTGTGTTGTTGTGGTGTCCTTCGGTCTAGGAGTCTAGGTTGATGATGTTCTGTTGAATTTGTTGTGTGTTGTTTTATGTTTTTCTGCTACTGCTGCTTTGTTAGTTTATCTGCTATGTTTGCTGGTATATCCAGCTTTTGTCAAAAGTTAGTTGGTTATGTTTGCTTTTAATCAATATGATGATGCATGATAAGCGTTAGTTATTAGTGATTTTATGCATATTTTATGTTGATTTTATTATTAATTTAGTTGATTTTGTTATTAATTTAGTTGATTCTGTTATTAATTTAATTAAGTCTTGATTTTATTTCGTATTAGTTTGATTTCATGAAGATTTGGTATGATTTCGTTACTTAATTATATTTAATTAGAGATTTTGTTTTCGTTAATTATTTATTTTATTATTTAAATCTATTTTAATTAGAGATTTTGTTTATATTTATTATTTATTTCGTATTTAATGCGTTTTATTTTGTAAAGAGCGAATTTTGCTGAGAATTAGGTAAAATTTGAAGAGAGAAGACGGAAACACTGAAGTTAAGGAAAAGGGCATAAGTGACTTTTCGTTTAAGCAATGGAAACAACATGGGCTTATTAAAAGGAAGCCCTAATTGGGCGTGTCAAATCTGTTGGAGTGTGAATCACGAGATAACAACCCAATTTGACCTAATGCAAGGAGCGAAAGTTATAAAAGGAGAGCTAGGTCAACGTGATCATCATCATCCATCATCTAGCACTCTCTAGAGACTTGGGAGGCAGCCGTTGCAATCAAGATCCATTCTTTTTCTTTTCTTTTGTGTTTTCATGCTACCATACATAGCTAATTCTCTTCTTCTTGGGACTGGATATAATTTCTCAACTTCAAATGCACTCTTAACGCTGGTTTGATATCATTAAATTTAATTACCTTTGTTTACGTTTCATTATATCTTGATTTATTTTAGAATTCTTATTGTGACTGGAAAACACTTTTTGGATTAGGAACCAAACGTAAACACATTACATGTATAAGTTCAGGGATGAATTATAGTGTAATGACTGCTTATAGCAACTGATCTTAATGTTGATTAGGTTATTATAGCAACTAGGGATAGAAGCTAGGTAATTTAATTTATGAATTTCAATGCTAGAGGAATCAGATTGAAAATGTTTTTATTTGTGCAGATCGGTAATTAGAAAAGATGATATTGAATTAGGTTAAGAGTGTACACGAAAGAGAGTATTACATTCAATCCCAATGCCTTTATTAATATTGAATTCACACTTTTACTATTAATTGTTTTGTTATTACGATTATTAATTCATTCAATCATTATTCCTTGTTTGCTCATTCATAATACAATTAATCTTGATTCAATTTACAATCAAATTTCATTCCCTATGGATACGATACTCTTCTTACTTACTATATTATTTGAGGACTCAGTACACTTGCTGAAAATCGGTTAATAATGTATGATATGTACTAATGAATTGCTATTATGTAATCGTGCCTTTGGTTAATGAAATATGTTATCTTTTGTGTTACTGTCTACTTCACTATGTTTGGTGAAGTACACTTTATAGGGATATCAAATTATGGGGGAGCTATATAATAGACGGTTAATTGATTAAAGAAAGAACAATCATATGCTACACAACTCAACACACCATGGTTTGTCTTCATCAAATTGGGGGTGATTGTTAGCACTGAGAGTTGCTAGAAGATTAGATGAAGCTAATAAGTTGATGAAGTTCTAAACCTAATGTTCATAAGTGGATTACATGAAGACTTTATGAAGATTTGTGGAGTTTGGTTTAGAACTTAGGTTGTGTGTTGTGTGTGTTTGGTTTGATCTCAAATCAGTGGTGCATCCAATATCATTCAAAAATAAGCTCTAAGAATAAAATCTGATTTAACAAAGTTCTAAGAAATTATTAAAATCAGAACTTGTTTTTAAAACCGTTTTCTGTTAAAGTAAAATAATCTATTGAATGTGTTAAACAATCGATTGAATTTTAAATGACAGTTGTTTATAAAAGGTTGGTACACATTTTGAAACAAACATGAAAAACATTCAAAACATTTTCTGATCAAGAGTTGTGAGTTTTCAAAAGAAAGAAAAACACCCTTCTTGTCTTGTGATCAAGATAATTCAAATCTCATACATCAAGAACTGAAGTCTGATTGATTCTGGAGCCTTTGAATTGACTGTTCACTAATAGAAGTGTTTGTATTGTTGTGTTCATCATAATTCTTTCATTGTATCAAATACTGTGTTGTGGTGAATTACCAGGTGTTGTAATTCTGTGAGTACAGTGGGTTTTGTACGGTGGTTGACGTGTTGTAGGGTTCAGTAGATTGTTTATTGCTGGGAGCAGTGTGTTCTTGCAGAGTGCAAGAGTCTGTATTGTTTTAAATGATCATCTTGATCTTGAGTAGTGGAAATCCTTATTGTTGAGTAAGGGACTGGACGTAGCCCTTGAGGAAGGCTGAATCAGGATAAATCTTTCTGTTCTTGTTCTTTCTTGCTCACTTCTTGAACTATTCTTGCTGATTTTCTTGATTTTCAGAGTCTGATAAAATTCTTTAACTGTGATTAATTGATCAACATTCTCATAATACTTTGAGTATTCTTGAAATCATCTAATTCCTCTGTATACAGTTTACTCAACGTATTTCTAAATCTAAATTGCTTTCTAATTCATTGAGTTTATTGTTAATCAATCTAATTTTTTGAAAAAATTGTTTTTCTTAATAATTGTATAATTTCAGTTTTCAAATCCTAAACAGAATTTGGTTTATTTGATATTTGATTCTTTATACTCAAAACTCTTTTCAACAATTATCTGAAATAATTCCTTGAGTTCTTGAATTGTGTTTCAAGAATTTACTTAAACAGTTTTCTAGTTTTCCAGAATTAAAATATGTCTCCAGTTTACTATTTCTGTGTGATTGTTATTGTTCTAGAATAATTTTGCACCTTTGTTGATTGCTTCTTTATATCATCTTTAATAGTTTCTTTAAAGAATCTTCATTTCTCATATTGTAAAGGTACTTTTGCGAAAATATTTCAAGAGTTCAATTCACCCTTCTTGAACTTGGCCAAAACTTGTTTTACAAGTTGAACATGCAAAATGTGTGATGGATCAACTTGGTTTAACCAAGTGTAAGGATAACATAATTGGAAGCCCTTACTTGAGGGGGGTTTCTGGGAGAGAGATAAAGAGGGTTAGTATTGCACAAGAACTGCTCATACACCCAAGCTTATTGTTTCTTGATGAACCTACTTCTTGCCTAGACTCAACCACATCACAAAGAATTGTCTCAACCTTGTGGGAGCTAGCATGTGGAGAGAGAACTGTTGTGATGACAATACACCAACCTTCAAGTAGGCTATACTACATGCTTCATAAGGTGTTATTGTTATCTGAAGGGAACACATTGTATTATGGAAAGGGATCTGAAGCCATTGAATATTTTTCTAATATTGGATATGCCCCATCATTGGCCATGAACCCCTCAGATTTCCTATTGGATCTTGCAAACGGTAAGCTTTATTTTCCAATGTATTTTAGCATATTAGAGTTCTGTGATTTTTATTGAATTTTGGTGCAAAATTAAGCCTTGACTAGTACATTTTCCCCCAAATGTACACTCATTATTGCCATAAATATGTTTAGGCAGGGATAGAAATTTTGACTTTCAACATTTATAGAATTTATATTAGATAGATGAATATTATGTTAACGTGAACTAGATTTTGTGGCTACTAGTAGTACCCTAAACGTCTGGGAATGAGCTTCTGATGTGAACACTTGATCTTGGATTATTCCAACCTTCATTTATCATTACTGAACTTTCAGTAGTTGGGATCTCAAACATCAGTCCTTTCCTACTTTTTTCAATCCTGATAATCGCTACCACTTCATTGAGTCCTAGGACTTTCTCCTTTCCCAAGATTTGGATTCAGACTTGGTCATATTTAGGATTTAGGCCTACCAAAAAATCATAGACTCTATCTTCTTCAACATACTCCTTAAGGATTGCTGAATCTCCTACACACTTTGCTTTTATAACTTGATAGTAATCCAATTTCATCCATAGGGATTTGAGTTGACTAACATATTTTATAACTGATTTGTTTTCTTGTTTCGCCGCCACAATTTTCACCTTTACATCATATATTCGGGCAGTGTCCTTTTCAAATAGGTTTGTTCTACTACCTTCCAAAATTTCCTTCATTGATTTAAGAAACATGCAGGTATCAAAAATTTCTGAGACCATTGAATTCCACAACCATGCCATGATCATGGAGTCTTCTTCATCTCATATTTTGAACTTAACATCCTCTTCATTAGGAGCATTACCAATTATATGGCTGATCTTTTCTTTTTCTTTCAAAATGGTCCTAATGAGTTAAAACCATTTGAGTTAATTCTTTCCATCTCAGAATTTAGAAGGAATAATATATTCTTCAATATTAAATTATGAGATCATTGGACCTATATATACATAAGCTTGTTAGTTATTTTATGAAATATAAATACCCGATCCTAAAGAGATGATTGTGGTATTGTTCTTAAATACATAATCCTAATATTAATATAAAGACACAACTGTGATATAAAATAAAATTATATCAAGAATAAAATATAAAACTTCCGAAAATATAAACTTCATAAAATATAAGATTAACCTGATTTTGACAGTTTCAATTATTTTTTTTTATAAAAATACAAATTTAAAAGTTCAAAGGAGTGTAATTTTACAAATAGAAAACAAATCTTAGAACTTATTAAAAAGAGATTTGAAAGCTCAAATTGAATTCTTACATTACCTGATACTCTCATTAATCCTACTTCTATCAGCTTAATGTTCTCTTTATCTAATTGTTTATGTCATACATATCGTACTCTGCATCATAAGTTTCACATTAGCTAGCTAGTTCCCTTTCTGCATAACACTGCAGCACTGAATAAACTTAAGGTTGAAAAGAAAAAGGAAAAATCTATTAAGCACTTCTAAACCTATATAGGGAAGTTGACTAAGCTAGTTCTTTGTCACTCCAATCCTCATAAGAGCAATATAGGCTATAAGTCTGTAAACTATGACCATTATCAGCAGACCTAATGCAGCCATGAGTTGGTCATGCAATCCAAAATGGACCCCTATTTGCTTTATAGAAGGAAACTCCACAATTGGACACTGGCCAGTCAAACAAGGGTATGTCTCACCATCGGTATATTGAGATCCAATGAAGAGCTGGTAGGTGTAGTAGCTGATGGAAATGTACTTAATCCATGCTATAAACTTTGGAACATGCTGAACATAGAATCCACCAGCCAGCAAAAAGCATAGCATGATCACTGAGGCAAGTGTGGTTGCAGCTTTTTGATCCATTACAGAAGCACCAAGGGCAAGGCCTAGACCTTGTGCTGCTAACACATTGAGTAAGAGAGAGAGCAATGTGTACATGAAGTTTACCACGCTGGCCTTCAACCCTGCCATCCAATAGGTTATGAAAAGGAATATGGTGGGAAGAACAAGTTCCATGGGAAGGTCAGCTACCACCCTTGACATGAAATATGAGGAAAGCCTGTACATTCCAGAAGATCTTTCTTTCTGTAGCATCATTAGCTCTTGAGGAAAGGTGAAAATTGCTTGAAAGAGAGGGAAAAAACCCCAGAAGCCAGATATGAAAAATAGAAGCCCAATCTGCATGCACACAGTATAGTAAATATCAATCAATCAAAATTGTGTTTAAGTCATTCCTGTCATAATTCTCTACCCAAAACTAACTCAGTGAAAACCAATTATACCTAAAAATTCAGAAAAACAATACTTAGATTCAGTTCTATATAGGTGTTTTTGATCTATGGTGTAATATTTCTGTAACTTTTACTAACCTTTAGTGCAATTTCTTTTATCATACAAAGTACTAAAATAAATTCTAATTCTGATTTGAGAACAATATAAGAACACCTAAGAAATCAAGCAAAGATTTTTGTCCATTCAAAAAGTAATTTTGTAAATTTACAGTTTTATACTTTCAGATATGTTAAGCTCTAGTAGAAAAATTTCAAGTGCACTAAATGAGTACAGGGTAAGTTCAGGAGTTGTACAGAAGATTGAGATAAGGTTCTATCTAAAATGAAAAGCGGATATTTTGAAATTTTTACCTGATCCTGCAAATGTGAGATATCAGACTTATACCAGAGTAGTCCTGAAATAAGAGCAACCACAAGGACCTGACAAACACGCAAAACAGAGAATGATTCATGCCTTCTCTCTTTGATATCTCTTCTTAGTAGTACAAGGAATTGCTGTGCCCAGTTGGTAGGCCATTTTTCAGAGCCCTTTTCTTGAAATCTGTTCTGGTCTTTGCCAGAGTCATTGATTCCATTAAGTGCTGGCTTCGATTGTGCAACATGGCTTCCCTTATATAGAGAAATCAATGTCTGTTTATCTACAGTATGATCTTCATTAAATTCGTCAGTGTAGATACCTGCAGTTATTCCAGAACTAGCAAAGTGAGTTGGAATAATCCAAGATCAAGTGTTCACATCAGAAGCTCATTACCAGAACTCACGTTTAGGGTACTACTAGTAGCCACAGAATCTAGTTCACGTTAACATAATATTCATCTATCTAATATAAATTCTATAAATGTTGAAAGTCAAGATTTCTATCCCTGCCTAAACATAGCAATAATAAGCATACATTAGTCAAGGCTCAATTTTGCACCAAAATTCAATAAAAATCACAGAACTCTAATGTGCTGAAATGCATTGAAAAATAAAGCTTACCGTTTGCAAGATCCAACAGGAAATCTGAGGGGTTCATGGCCAATGATGGGGCATATCCAATATTAGAAAAATATTCAATGGCTTCAGCTCCCTTTCCATAATACAATGTGTTCCCTTCAGATAGCAATAACACCTTATGAAACATGTAGTATAGCCTACTTGAAGGTTGGTGTATTGTCATCACAACAGTTCTACCTCCACATGCTAGCTCCCACAAGGTTGAGACAATTCTTTGTGCTGTGGTTGAGTCTAGGCCAGAAGTAGGTTCATCAAGAAACAACAAGCTTGGGTTTATGAGCAGTTCTTGTGCAATGCTAACCCTCTTTCTCTCTCCCCCAGAAACCCCCCTCAGGTAAGGGCTTCCAACTATGCTATCCTTGCACTTGGTTAAACCGAGTTGATCTATCACACTTTTTGCATGCTCAACTTTCTTTTCCTTGGTGATACTGTTGGGCAATCTGAGAAGTGCAGTAAAGACCAGGGTCTCAAGCACAGTCAAGTGGGGGTAGAGAACATCATCTTGTGTAACAAAGCCAGTGTTCCTCTTCATGGCATTTGAGAAGGGTTCACCATTGTAAGTTATTCTTCCATGAAGCTTCCCTCCAAGCCTGCCTCCCAATGCTGTCAGCAGAGTTGTTTTGCCACTCCCAGATGGACCTAACATGGCCAGCATTTCACCAGGTTCAACAACACCTGTCACTCCCTTCAGTATCTCTTTTACAACTCTCTCTCTCTTCTTCCCAAGTAATCCACCTTTCTTTGTCTTAATTTTGTACACAACGTCTTCAAACTGTACAAAGAAAAAATCAAGATTGGTTCTTTATTAGCATGCTGAAATTGAAAGAGACCAAAACCATTTTCTTGTACCATCATTTTAACATAGTTTTTCCGATGAATAAAAGAGAAAGATGAACAAAAAAGTGTGGTGTGTGCACGTGACTATCTAGCTTTTTTTATGGAAAAAAAAATTCGTTTTCAAAACCGTAGAATCCAGAATCAGAAGCCATGAAAAGAATTGTAAATACATACAGGCACGACAAACTTAACGTGACGACTCATTATGACAGAAACACGTAAAAAATATGCAGCCACTTGAAATGTATATAAACCAGGTAAGAAGTTCATGGGAAAATAGAGGAACACGTTGAAATGCATGCATATACCTTAAGAGTTACTTGACGTTTTCCTTTGATGAATAGGTCAGGGGGGGTTTCCACATTTTGAGACTCTACGTCTGTCATCTCTTGATGATCCATGTCTTCCTTCAATTTTCAGAGACACAGCTTTGAAACCCTTTTGATCTATGATTTCCCTGTGTCCCTAATAATCTCAGGAAGACAAACTGCAATGAATTTATAGTGATCTCACCGAGTCTTGTTCGTGATTACAACTGGGAAATCCCCTTCCACGATTCTATACTTTATATCACAATACCGTGAAGCGGTTCACCAATGTGTGTTGTATTTATACGTACGTAGCTTATAATAGCAAAAAATGTATGTTTCTGTACTTTGCACTAAATGTTGATTAATGCTGACATAAGAAAGGAGTATAATGTTCATATATGTCATGTGTACTAGAATAAAAAGAGGAAACATCTAGTGGAAGAAGCGTTTCGAATAATATTAAGTATGTGAATTAAACACACTTTATTTTGTTTGTTTTTTCTTCTAGAATGATTTAAGTTCTGTTGCTTAACTTCCGCGTTCAGAGTGGAAGCTATTAATTTCTGTTACATATATAGATACAGCTGGCTGAATATCCATATTTTGTGCTATCTTTAACAGTAACATGAACTTTCTTTGCACCTTTATATAGATATCGTATGTGGTTTAACAATGTATTGTGATATGACGTGCAAAATCATTCTGTATAGACTTGCGGATTCTATGCAGACATTATTAAAAACATCTTAGGAAATATTCATGTAATAACTGAAAACACGTTTTTTGTGATGAGGTTCATCGTATAATCGCATGGTGTTAGGGATGATTGAGGAGAAATATGGTCAAAATCAAACTGTGAATGACACATTAGTGGTACTTTTGCTCATCACACAATCACCCTTTTAAGAGTTTTCTTTCTTATGATCAAGGATTTAGAGGGAGAAGATAGTTTTATAATCTAATACTACAGTATGATTAATCAATAATTTATAATAGTTGAGGAATAATTAAGGTTAAATAACTTACTTTAATATAAGTTGTAAGTTTTTTCAAAGTTATAGTTGGATTTTTTTTTTTCTCATTAAAAAAGATAGTTGGATGTATTTTTTAAATAAATTGAAAATCACTTATCAACTAAAGATAAAATCCTTTCATATATAACAATTCAAATATTTATTTGTGTATATATATTAAAAGGCTCAAATTACTTGTAAATAAATTGGTAATAGAATCTTTCAAATTATAAAATCAAGTTAAGTTGTTTCTAGTTATGAAGATTAATAGTAAGGGACGACTTTAGGTTTTACTTGTCTCCATATTAAAAATAAAAACATAATTTTTTATAAAAAATTAAAAATATGATATTATCAATATTAAATATATTAGTAGAATATCTTTATAATTACTCTAAAAAACATTTTAGACTGTGCTGTCTCACGATTATATGTTTTCTTGATATACTTTTCTAATTACTTTTTTTTATTTCTTATATTGGTTTTATTATATTTATGATAGCATTCGTGGTATATTAGATATTAATGACCTAAATTAAATTCAATAACAAATTATTATTTCATATTTTTCTGTCAACTAAATGTAAAAGATCATAATTGTATAAATTTTATAAACATGATATCAAATAAACTAAAATACTTTAATAAATTAAAAATACTTTAATAATTTAAAATAAAAATAAATATTTAGACGGATATAAAATATGTATATACATATCTATGTTCAGTTAATTTAAAATTTCATCTTACGATCATACAAAATTTGTTTTTCTAAATTTATTTGTTATCTCTAAGTATTGAGAACCAAACCAATTTCAACTTTAAAAAGTTTAAATTTGTTAAATTTAAATAAAATAAAAGACAAAAGATTAAAAAATAAATAAAACATCAAACGAAAAAATTAGAACAACAATATATTATATTTAGATGCACATGACAAAAAAATATATAACAAAATAATTATATTTAATTATATAATTTATGTAGAAGCTTAATTTGCACACAATTAATGCAAATACTTTTCCAATGTCAACCAATTGGAAATTAGTTTTTATGAGACTTTTAAGGTAATTATTATCAAAGTCAACAAATACACCATATATGATAGTTTATAATTAAATAATAATGTAAAAAAAATCATGTTTATTTGTTATAACTTCTTTTCAGCCTATATTTACGTTTTTATTATATTTATTTATCATTATTTAACTGTCAAGACCAATATTAGTTACAAAAACATTTAATCATCTCCTTTAAGGTTGGTGATTAAACTTTATATATAATAAAAATATATTAATAATTAAAATTGAGTATTTGACCTTTTTTTATTAAATACAAACAAAATCACATGTGCTTGAATTTGGTTAAATCTTTCAAAAGTTTAAGACCAGAGATCCAACTTGATATTCAACACTGAAATTTTGTTTTACAGCACATTGATTTCTTTTCTTGAAAAAAAATAAAAAAATCATTAAATTAATAAATATATATACACACACTTTTAGCTTACCTAACATTTTCTTATAATTTTTTCAGACACAATTTAAAAGGAAAATATTGATTAAAAACTTATATTTATCTCATCAATATAAATGTACTATCAGTGTAAATTATTTATACAAACATTAAATAAAAAATTATCTTATGTTACATAACCATTTTATCAATTAACATGACATGGCGTATACAATAAATTTCTATTAGACGTGTATTATTATAAAATTTAGATTTAAATAAATTTTAATTCATCACTAGATTATCTAATTTTTATTTAAATACCTAAAACTTTTCTAATAATCTTTGTAAACTTCATGTTAAACAATTTTTCTAAACTAAGTATTTAAGAAATTATAAAATTTAAACCTTTTAATTGGATGTGAGGTTGGTCAGAAGATATGAGATAACTATATAGATGGTTAGGATTGTTTTCTGTTAGACATAATGACATCGGGAACCATTATGAAAATTTCTATGTTATTGGTTTGAGTAAAAAAACAAATCTGATATGAAAAGTAACGTGGGAGCAATTGTGAGTGAATTTTAGAAACTTATAAACAAGATGCTCTTTCAAGATGGTGTTGAAATTTTAGCAATGACATAGCTGGAAGTGTGGTTATGGGCAAAGTACAGAAATAAGGATTGAACAGAGAAATAAGGATTGAACAGGTTGTATTCTGATTGGTATCTATTTCCTATGGATTGTTTTGAAAATTATTAAGTAAACATAGTATGGATTGATAGGTGAAAATCTGACTTAGAGACTATGAAGTGGGAATAAGAGGGTAAGATGCGATGTATTTGGTATGGTGTGTGTTGTGTAGGTTACAGGCCTCATCTTGTGTAGCAAAGAATGATTTTGAAGTTTAAGAGACATTGAGAATTACTAAGTATTTTTAACCTGCATAGTAGTTAACATATCTCTTCAACAACAAAGCTATACTTATTCAAGAGGAATGCGGAAAAGACTTAATGAAAATCAGAACCAGGACGGAGTAGATCAAGACCACATATTAAAGGATTAATGCTAGGACAAATATAATAAAGTGGTTTAATACTATTATCCTGAAGTATCATGAAAGCTTGATTGGTGTTTTCATTATTTAGAATTTTAAGTTATTGTGATGTAATTTCTTGCCTGAATTTTAAGTTATTAGAATTTTAAGTTGTACTTGTTGAATCTGTACGTAGTTTTTAATAAATAAGATTTAGTTGTTTCACTTAAAAACAACTTACTATTCCAACTTACTATTCCAAGTAGTGATTTCTTTTCTTCTTATATAAGGGTTAGAACACAAAGAGTTTTTATTAATTTTAATTCTTCGTCTTTAAAAAAAAAAAGAGGAAATTGGGCTTCTATTTTTCATATCTGGGGTTGTGGGGTTTTTTCCCTCTCTTTCAAGCATTTTTCACCATTTCTCAAGAGCTAATGATGCTACAGAAAGAAAGATCTTCTGGAATATACAGGCTTTTCTCATATTTCATGTCAAGGGTGGTAGTTGACCTTCCCATGGAACTTGTTCTTCCCACCATATTCCTTTTCACAATCTATTGGATGAAGGGGTTGAAGGCCAGCGTGGTAAACTTGATGTACACATTGCTCTCTCTCTTACTCAATGTGTTAGCAGCACAAGGTCTAGGCTTCTGTAATGGATCAAAAAGCTGCAACCACACTTGCCTCAGTGATCATGCTATGCTTTTTGCTGGCTGGTGGATTCTATGTTCAGCATGTTCCAAAGTTTATAGCAAGGATTAAGTACATTTCCATCAGCTACTACACCTACCAGCTCTTCATAGGATATCAATATACCGATGGTGAGACATATCCTTGTTCAACTGGCCAGTGTCCAATTGTGGAGTTTCCTTCTCTAAAGCAAATAGGGGTTCATTTTGGATTGCATGACCAACTCATGGTTGCATTAGGTCTGCTGATAATGGTCATAGTTTACAGACTTATAGCCTATATTGCTCTTATGAGGATTGGAGTGATAAAGAACTAGCTTAGTCAACTTCCCTATATCAGGTTTAGAAGTGCTTAATAGATTTTTCCTTTTTCTTTTCAACCTTAAGTTTATTCAGTGCTGCAGTGTTATGCAGAAAGGGAACTAGCTAGCTAATGTGAAACTTCTGATGCAGAGTACCATATGTATTTGACATAAACAGTTAGGTAAGAGAACATTAAGCTGATAGAAGTAGGATTACTAAGAGTATCTGTAATGTAAGAATTCAATTTGAATTTTCAAATCTCTTTTGAATAAGTTCTGAAATTTAAGATTGTTTTCTATCTGCAAAATTACTCTCCTTTTAGCTTCTAACTTTATATTTTTATAAAAAAATTAATTGAAACACATTTATTATACATGGTACATGCACCATAGACCCTTACCTACATTCATCATTCTAGAATTGTATTGTTGTTTTTTGAAGTGGACATGGTGAGTAATAAATGATACATTAAAGGTAAAAAGAAAAAAACAAAATATAAAATATTATAGATATTGAATTATAAAAATGTATACAGGAGGATCATGTAGAATACATTGACATTTTTACCCAATAGTAATAGTAACCACATAATGATGGCTGTTATTCAAAATATTATTACTAAAAAAAAACAATAAAGTTGAAAAAAATGATTAGCAACTTACAAAATTTTCTTCGGGCACTAATTGATGGCACTCTCTATCGAAGTTACATAAGAAAAGATAGGTTATTTAGTCAAGTTCACATCAAAACCTGCAACAAAAATTGACAATTACAATGAAAGAAAACACCCCCTGTGTTTCAAAGGCACGTGGGAAAATAGTTGGTAGTACTGCGGGATTAGTGGTCCTTGATTAACTTTAACGTACATTTTTAACACCTTGTTAAACTATAATTTATCATCTGAATTTGTCTGACTTCACTTAGCTTCAATTGCTCAAATTAAATTCTTTTAAAACTTTATAAAATTCAAATTTCTATCAACATTATTTAACCCTGCTATTATGGGGCTTTGAAAATTGAAATTTGTGTTTAAGGAAGAATTTTAATTCACTGTTCTTTACTTTAACATCATTGCACAAATATATCAAATGAGCACTTAACTTAATTAAAATATGTATGAAATATACTGCTAATAAATAAATAATATACTAATGTTAGAAAATAATGACTTATATTTTTAATATTTTATATCTTAATTATAACTAAATCATTTTCGCATTATATAATTTTTTTCTCTAATTAAAACAGTATAATTTAAATCTAACTTATATTTATTAAGTCACTAACACAACAAACATGACTATATAATTAATAACTATAAATATAAAAAAAATCGCATATATTAAAAGAATTCTCTTTTGTTCTTTTAAATTATTAAACTCATTAATAATTAAAATAAAATTAAAAATTAGAGAAATATATTTATTGAAAAGAAAATATATTATAAACAAGTCACAGTTAAGACCTGATTATAAATAAGATTTCATTTTACGTTTCAAAATAGAATTATAAAAATATTTTAAAAATCAAATATTTAAATTAGTTAGTGTTAAAAAGTGAAAAAAAAAATACAAAATATAATTATTCAAGTTCTTACGTTCCAAACATTTAAAGAACAATTTTTTTCATGAAAAATAGTAAAAACTAAATACTATATTATAAAATCAATATTTCACAATCAAGTGGATTAAGAGAGAATAACCTTTTTTTTTTTCTTAAAAAAAATGAACAGATGTGAGAAATGGGTAGAAAAAGTAAATCTATATTTTAGTTCATTTTTTCTTCAGAAATGGAACATAATAGGTGAGAAATGTGAAAAAACAAAGAGTTTTTATCTTCCTGTTGAAAAGACAATGAACTAAATAAATAAGGAGATATATTTTTCTTTTTTTTCTATACATGGTTTTTTTTTCATTTATGATATTATATATTGATAATAACAAAATTAAAATTTATGTTTTAATTATTTATTTTAATAATATTCTAGAAAAAAATAAACCATGTATTTTGAATTACAATGTCAAAGTTAGAATAGACGGTCTATTGTGATTATTGTATATCTTTATTATTATTATTATTATTATTATTATTATATATATATATATATATATATATATATGTTTAGTAATATTCAATGAGATATGATTGGTTATATTTTGTAGTATTGATTGTATTAGCGGATCTTGAATCGATAACAGATTTGTAGGAGAAAGTTTAGAGAAACATTGATATATATATTTTAATCTTCTGAGAAATAAAGAAAGTTGTGGGGTATTTTGTCATGGTATTAGAGCCAGACCCATATACACCCAACATATTGAATCATGCCTGAAGACCCCAATATGGTAACCGTCAATGAAAAACTATCTTTCCTTACGACATAGTCACTCTTTACAATCCTGACCACTTGATTATGCAGGTACAATTGAAGGGTCATTCAACTGAGAAGATGACCGGTAAGCAAGTATCATGGATAATAGACACAGGAGACTCGAACCACATTACAAAAAATTTGAGTGATTTACATAACTTACGAGCCATATCTCCATGTCATGTTAGTTTACTAGATGAGAGCAATATTATGGCTACCAAAGAGGGATCCATTAATTTTTGCAGTGATTGTCCTTGAGAATGTTTATATATGTCTGGATTATCTTGCAATTTAATTTCTGTGTTGCAACTTATAGATAATTTCAATTGTACTATTCAATTCACTCATAACAACTTATAGATAATTTCAATTGTACTATTCAGTTCACTCATAACATGTGTGTAATACTATTATCAAAAATAAAGAGATGAACAAAAATGAATAAAAATGAACATAGGATATGAAAATAAAAATATTCTCTCTGTTTTTCTATATTTGATCAAAAATAAAGAATTGAATATATACCAGTGTTATCCATATCAAATAAGGGAAAATATCGAAGAACCCAAAAGTCTGTTATAACTTTATAACGAAAATCATAACGGGTTATGGCAGAAGCATTGTGATTGAAAAAAATAAAATATATACATATAAATATTTAAAAAATACAGAAATATAATTGTATTGCAAAAGTAATAAAAGAGACAATCATAACTAATAACATACTAATAATATTATTATGTCAAAACATAATAATAAAACAGAAAAGATAATATAAATGTCCTAAATTTTAAATTTTTTAACTATGTGACTCTTCTTCCATGTCAGTAATGAATGGTAGAAGGGTTAAAAAAATTGTAAACAGTAAGTTAAATTATATAATATTTAATTGGCCAGGATAAAAAAATCAATTCAGTTAAAAAGTTAAGAATTAAAAAGTTTAAATTATAGCTTAAATTTAAATTACAACAATTCAATTTAAATTATAACTGTTAGAATTTAAATTATAGTCAATTAAAATTATAACTGTTATGAGTTAAGTTAATCTACTCTAGGTTAAATTTATTGGGTCAGATAAGGCCCAATTACTATCATTGTCATTTTAAATTAGGGTTAGGTAGTCAGCCACCTATTCTGTAGCCCAATCTATATCTGTTGCACCTCTGTCCGTCGCGTCCGCCGCGTCTCTGTGACCGTCGATCATTTACAACTGTCGTGTATTTGCGGCCGCGGCACACGTAGCGGCTCTGTGCACGGTGCACGTCCGTGTGCGTTGCTATGTGCTTTTCCGCCTTTTTTGATCTATCCTAATATCATTTTACACAGAAATCGGCCGCCACAGAAAATTTGATTGACCATCGTCATGTGCTGGCGTCGGCTAAAAAACCGCCACCGCATTCCAGCATGACGCTGCTATATTACGCAGAAATCGGCCGCCACAGAAAATTTGATTGACCATCGTCATGTGCTGGCGTCGGCTAAAAAACCGCCATCGCATTCCGCCATGACGCTGCTATACCGGATATTTAATAACACTGATATATACAAGTATTGTACCCATTATAAGTATAGCTAAATAAAGAAAACAAAATAAAATGATTACAATATGATAAAGATGAATTGATGGTATTTTGATTTGACAAAATCACATAATTGATATTAATTTACTTGTCTGCTAGGAAATGAGAAGCAAATGGATGAGACTCTTCTTCAATAATGTGACAGCCTATTTCTATATGTTTGGTTCGCTCATAAAACACTAGATTTGCTACAATATATCTTGCTGAATCATTGTCACAATATAAAAAAGATGGTTGCTCAAAAGAAACTTTCAAATCTTGAAGAAGATAGACTAGTCATTTAATTTCAGAGGTAACAGTGGTCATTGCCCTGTATTCAGCTTCACATGAACTTTTTGATATTGTTTCTTGCTTCTTTGATTTTCAAGATATAAGGGAATTTCCAAGATACACACTAAAACCAGTAACTGATTGTCTTGAATTACTACAGGTGCCCCAATCACTATCACAACAAGCTTTTAGATAGGCAGAACTGTTGGAAGAGAAAAACAAACCAAGATTTGGATCTCCTTTAATATATTTGAGAATTCTAATTGTTACATTATAGTGAGCAATTGTAGGCTTATCAAAAAATTGAGAGAGTTGTTGAACAAAAAATGTGATGTCAGGTCGAGTATTAGTGAGATACATAAGCCTTCTCATCAACCTTTTATAGGCATGAACATCAGTAAAAGACACACTTCCAGTAGAAGACAATTTAACAAGATTATTCATAAGAGTGACTGCATGTTTGCAGGCTAAACGACCTGCATCTGTTAACAATTCCAACGCATATTTTCTTTGATTCATCGTTATCTCTTTCTTACTTCTTAGTACTTCAAAACCAAGAAAATATCTTAAATCACCAAGATTCTTTATTTTAAATATCTTATTCAAAGCTTCTTTGACTCGGTCAATCTCTTCTTTATCATTTCCTGCCAAAATTATATCATCCAGATACATCAATAATATAATGTTATAAAAGATTCTTCAGAAGAAGAATTAATAAACAAGGAATAATCAAAGATCCTTCAGAAGAAGAATTAATAAACAAGGAATAATTATTCATAAATTGAGTGTATCCCATAAAAAATAAAAAAGATGACAAATTAGCAAACCCTCCCTGTCAGCCTACTTAAGGCCATATAAAGCCTTTTTTAATTTACAAACTTATCCTGGTTGAATAGAAGTCAATTTAGGAGAAGCAACCATGTATCATCTTCTTTCAACTCTCCACGTAAAAAAGCATTATTTATGTCTAACTGTTTTAACTCCTAGTTATATATAAAGACATGTATACATCATCTTTCAACCTTTATTTTAAATATTCTTTTGATAAAAACTAATAAACCATTTTTCTAATTATAATCTATTTTACAAGACTTATTATCTTATAATGACAATTGTTATAAAAAATGTGAAACAATATAATTTTTTATATCAAAAAAACATATATTAATATATATTAGACGTAAAAACTTCACTAGAACTTACAAAACTAGAAATCAATTTGAGTTGAATCTAAATGTTAGCATCTACTACTTTTATTACTTAGTAAATTTTATAAAAAAAAAATCCCCGCTAATTACTGTTGCTGAAATCTCTTTTCATAATCACTTTTTTTTTTAATTGGAAGTTTTTTTGTCAAAAGCTTATCTATAATCAGATTTATTTGTTCACAAACTCAATTAATAAGTATTTTTCGTTCTTTCCTAAATATATAATTATTTTACTATCGTATAATTAATCACGTGTTTAATAATAAGAAAACACGAGATTAAATATTTGGATAATCACAAAACTTTAATCCTAACATAAGATTCAAGGGATGCCAAGTAAATCTAATCTAAAACTACCTCTTTCATCTCCACATCTTAGTTCATACAAAACCATATTGAAACAATTGGGGTAGTGAGTTCCCGCTTAGACAGAAACATTAGCCAAAGTTAAACATATATATTCCTACCAACAACAACAAAATGTACCATACAGGAGCCACAACATATTGGAGGAAATAAAACATCACACGTGTCTATGAATATCAAACAAAACACTGTCTTGGATTCGTTAACCAGATCGAAGACACAACCTTTGTTTGAAGATGTTGCCAAGAGCCAACTCTGAGTAATAAGGTTCATCTTGTTTACTAAATAAGTAATATCCAAAATGCCATTCGTTGAAGACAGCATTCGCTCCCAAATTGTCCAGCAATTATCCATTTCATACCCAAATAAATACTTGGCATCACTACCAAACGGTACCGCGGAAAAAAATGACTAAAAATATTTTTCTGATGTTTACAGTGACTAAAAAGGATGTGTGGCAGATATCTGATTTTGCCACAAGATTTTTCCTAAAAGTATACAAATGTGTTACAAAAAACTAAATTCTTTCCTTGTCACCTTCTCATCTAACAACGCCAGGAACTTTGTTGGATCAAAATCGCATACCCAAACTTTACAACGACCAAGAAACTCCTAAATTATGAAAAGTCACACCGATTCATCATTAATGATTCAGCCTAACATAAAAATAAAAATAAAATATGAACTATAAGAAATATATATATATATTACCTATTTTATTTTATTTAATAATATTTTTTTTTCGTATTCTACTTTTAGTCGTTTTTTTAAGTTCACATGTTAGATACCATTATGAGCTTATGAACCTTGACAGCGAGTATGGTAGTTTAAGTTTAACCATCGTGTAAAAAAAAAATCATAAAAAAAGAGAGAAAATAAATACAAAATCATGTTGGACAGAACTAAACTCGTGATAAAAAGAATGAAACTAAATTTTTATAAAGGAAAAGCTATACAAAATAAAAATCATAATCATGAAGTTGAAATATTACGAAAAGTTTAGAGTAATAAAAGAAGAAAGAATACTGAATCAAGTAAAATTCAATCTATTTATTAAATAACGAAGTTTTAATTAATGTTTGATCTTTTTGCAATAATTTTTTTTACGAGAAAATATTATATAAAAATATAAAGAAATAAGTAAAAGTTAATATAATTAACTGATTTTCCTAATATAATTGAACTTAATTTTTTTGTTACTTATAAATGATAATAGAGATGGTACTTTCTAATATTTGAATTCAAATTGCATAAAATTGTGGTTGCGCTTGTACTAGGATTAGGGTAGTAAATTACAACGCTAAGATTTAACTCTTTTTCTTAAAAAATAAAGGATTTTAAAATCTTTTTAAGTACGAGAGTGATGATATTGCTATCTTAATTCTAAAATAACTGCAGTTTTAACTATTTATAAAACTTTCAGAATGCATGATTGATATTTTCGCTTTCCAATGTAGTGTTAATTATTTTTTCCTAATAACAAAGGTTGTAGTCTTAAATAAAGAAGGATACAAGATGTATCTCTTTAACAACTATTAGGCTGCACGTTATATTCCTTGGATTTATTTTTATAAAAACAATAATTTTTCATATATAATCAAGAGTTGAAATAAGTATGATTAGGTTAAACTTTAGTAGATAGGTTTGAATTTGACTTTATTTATGATTATAATGCTTAAGTTTGAACTATTTATTTGTTATAGGTCAATTTTAAAATTTGGTCAAACCTTATCTAGTTTGAAAGTTTACTTATATTATTTGTTGTATGTAAGGCCACTAAACGAGTTAATAAATATTTTAAAAAATAATTATTAATAATTATACATTATAAATTATATATTATTAAATATAAATTATAGTGTTAGACAATAATAATAATAATAATTGTTTGTATTTTAAAACTGTTATCTATGACGTTTAATATTTTTTTTAAAATAAACATACATAAAAAACTGACTTTTTTTTTTTAATAAAGAGAGCAAACTTTATATAAAAAAATTGAAATATCGTTAGATCAAGTTTCTTTTACACAAATTATGTGTATAAAAATTTATATTAATATAAAAACAATTGATATCTCATTCATATACTTTAAAATTGACTTAGTATATAATATTTTTTGAAATATATACAAACATGAATAATTTGATTATGATCTATTATTTCAGAAAAATATAAAGAAAACACAAAAAGAGCTTTTTAAATTCTGTTTTGTGGATATTTAAACACAATAATATTTTAGTAATAATAATAAACTGAACAGATAATTTATGATTTGGTATTTTATTACAACAATTAGACTCAAAGTCTAATTAGAAAGACAAACTATAAAAATAATAGAAATTAAATACTTGTAACTTTGCACACAACAGAGTGTTTTAAAGATTCGAAACCCACTTTCATATTTAGGTTTAATGTAGTCTTAAATTTGGTTTCTTCCATTAAGGTAACGATTTGAGAGATGAAAAATTATACATAACAGATACATAAGGTCGTGTCACTTAATTCAAAATTTTAAATAAACAACAAAAATTACACTTGTAATATTGTTAAACATAATAATATTTTAATAATAATATAAACCCTTGCAGTCACTTAGTATGGTAGAATGAAGGTATATATTTTAAGATTAATTTTATTCATAACTAATTTAGTAGGGTACCCTTTTTTCAACAAAAAAATGATTAAAAGAAAAAAATCTAAACGTGTATTTTACTGGGAAAAAGAAAAAAAGAAAATCAAAAGGAGTGTTTGGCCCGCGGATTAAAGCATTTTTATAATTTGTGTGGTGGCTTTTGGGGTTGCTTTTCCACTTGAAAGAAGTTGGAAGTGAAGAAGCAAATTGGTGATGAGTTTTAGTTGAGGTTAGGCCTGAGTCAAAAAACACATGCTTCCACTCTCTGGTTTGGCCAGCCACCAAACTGACATGTTTATCCAGTTCGGCGCCTACAGAACACACCATACAACCCTTAACCAATGTGTGTCATGCCCATGCAACACTTTACATCAACAAACCCTAACCAAATATCAAATATCTTCCTTCTTCCATGCTAAATATCTACCTCCCTTCACACCACTTTCCCTATACACTCTTTTCTTTCTCTTAGCCTCCAAAGGAATAAGGAGACACAACAACTTACATGTGCTTCTCTGCTTCACTCTTTCTTTTATTCACCAATGCCCTAGAGTGGTATTAAAATTATCTTTCATTTTTTTAAACTAGTTCCTTGTTATTCGTCTTTTGACTTATGGAATATTCTACCAAGTTTTTCAACTTTTGATAGGAAATAGTGTCTCTTTTTTTTGTGCATAAATAATCTAAATCAGCGTTTTATATTAACTGGATTTCCGGGGCTTGGTGTCTGGTTTAGTTTCCTAACTTTTTGGAGATGTTTCTTTGATACAATATTGACAAGGAAAAACATATTGCACTTGCCATTTTTCTATTTGAATGGAACTTCTGAAAAGTGGAATGAATGTAAAATTTTATCCCTTAAACTATTTTATGAAATGGATAAAATATTGAACTATCATAAAAAAAAAAATCTCTTAATTTTTAATTCTTTTATCAACAATAAAAATATTTAAAAATGGGTGCTTGAAATTATGAAAAAGTTAAAAAAGTTCCTAAGATTTTGTCTCACAGGTTTTATAGTATAGTTCAAACTAGTATCTCTGCCCCTATATAATATTTGCCTCAAAGTCTCAAATCAAACATCCAGCTAAGATAATTGTTTATAAAAGGTGTGCTTTCAATCACAAAACAAGTCGTAACCCTTATGCGCTGCTTAATATAGAATCATTCCACTTTTAGGAATATTATGTTTTAATATCAATTGATAGATAAATAATATAATTATACTACTGTTTTTCCTTACAAATATATCCAAGTTTATATAAACTAGTAATTGATGTTTGAGGAGTTTTATCTGGTCAAAGTTTCCCATATTGTTCCCTATTATCAAAATTCACTTTGGCTTTTTATTTCTAAAAGGTGTATAGGCCTAGTTAAAGTTGATTTGGAGGTTGATTTTTTAGTTGTTATTAGGAAAGTGAAGTTTTTATGAACAAATTGTTAGAAAAGTAATATTTTTGTTGAGCAGTGATCTTCATAAAGATAAATAGTAGTAGGGATAGTTCGAATATAAAATGAACATTCATTCTGAAAAGACCTTTAAAACTCAAGATAGTAAGAGTTAAGGAAGAATATATAAAAGCAAGAAATGCGATTATCAATTTCTACTGTTTTCTTTCTTTTGATGTTATTATATAGGTTTTTGAACCTCTATAGATAAATATAAATATCAACACATAAAATTATTAGGGTTAAACTATTATTGAATTGATTACTACGAATATATGACAAAATGAATATTGTATCCGATATGTCAATTACACAAGGCTTCTACTTAAGAATCTGAATACTTTCTAACATGTGGACGAAAACTTTATCATTTTATGAGGTTTTGTAGCTTAATTTTCGTGTATCTAACTGTTTTTTAGTTATTTCTTAAAAAAATCAACTTTAAGTTAAGTTGGAGCTCATATATAAATTAACTAAATAATGAATATAAATACCTATCTTCGAATATATTGAAGACAACAATAATCTAACTGTTCTTACATTAAGTTTTTAGAATAAAATAAGTTTTGAAAATTATCGAGACAACTTGGTGCAGAACTCTTAAAATAAGCTAAGAGCAATTAATTTTTTATGTGAATCATTGTACTCTTGGTAATACGAACCAAGAGTTATTAAGTTTTAAATGTAGATCTATATACAACTTGTAGTATAAAATAAAAGCAATTATGATGTACAACATTTAGTACATTAAACTCTTAAATTTTTTGTATAGATTAATGTACAACATTTTAAGTCATTAATATAAATTATTATACAACTTAAAAATATTAATATCTTGATATAAATAATTGTATGACTTATAATCTAACTTAGACAAATTAAATTCATGATGTGAATAATTTAACAAATTACTCTTAATTAATACTTATTATTGTACAACTTTTAGTATAATTTTGAATAGTTAAATTCTTAATATAAATTATTATTCAACTTTAAGTGCCTTAGTAGAAAAATGGGATTTAACATCTATAGTATGAAGACGATTAAATACAAAAACGACATGAAAAACTATGGTGACATTTTTTGTAAATAAATGAGCATCCATAATGTCGGTTAGACAAAAATTGACGTTATAATATGCACACAACATCAGTTAAATAAAAGAACTGTCATGGATATATCAGTAAAATGTAAAAATTCAAAATTTTAAAATTTTTAAATGACGGGTGAGTCACCACATTGGTTGGGAGCTTTAAACCGATGTGGTGTTTTTGACCATGACGTAGGTTCTGGTAGTCCAATCGACGTCATGGTCACTCTAATAACATTGGAAAAAATTGGATAAAATTAGGGTTCTCCCACATTGGTTCTTAGGCTTCTAACTGACGTGGTTCTGCTTGTTTTAACTCAACCACATTATTTTTACTCTTACACTCTTTGCTTCTCTCTCTCATTTTCACTCTTGTGTGTGTTGCTTCTTCACAATTCTCTCTCGCTCACATTGTCATTTTCTCTCTCGTGCATTCTCTCTTGCATTCTGCCTCGCTTTCTTGCTCATGTTCTCACTGGTACATGTTGTTCTCCCTCGCATGTTGTTCTCCTCCTTTACTCTCATTGTCTTTTGTGATTTTATTCACTTCATTTTTACATTTTTTGGTTTTGGTAGATTTCGTTTAGGTCGATTTTCGTTCACTGGTTTTACCCTCACTGTCTACAAGAGGTATGTTTATCTTTGTATCCTTAGAATGTTTTCTGGATGTTTGTCTCACAGATTTAGGATTTCAAAAATTTTTGGACGAAAAAACTTCAAATGGTCATAACTTTTGATAGAGAGCTCGGATTAAGACGCGCCAAAAATGAAAGATGCTCAAATTGGGGTAACGAAGCCCTTAGCCAACCGGCGAAGGCGGTTGGGCCTCCGGAAATTCCAAAATTCTATCGTTTAAATTTTTTTTTTTTTTGTTATTTTTTATCTATTTTTTTAGATTGTAGCTTTTGATTTCACATATCTACACTTGCTAAAAAATTCTAAATTTTTTTGTGGTGTTTTCTTGTATCAATTAAAGATTTATCAATTTATAATTTTTTTAAAAAGAAAATGACAACACCACGTCGGTTTTAGCCAAACAACCGACGTGGTGTTGTGGATTTCAGTAAAGCACCATGTCGTTTTCCTTGTCTAAACCGAAGTTGTGGTAGATTACATGACGTCGGTTGTCTCGTTTAAACCGACGTGGTAATAGACTACATAACATCAGTTATTTAACTAACATTATTTTCAACATCTCTTGGGTCAACATCGGTTCGGGATCCGACTATAAATATCTTTTTTCTACTAGTGTTAAATTATTAAGTTGCACAACTTTTAATACGGATAATGATTAAACTCTTGATATAAATCAATGAATAACTTTTAACAGAACTTAAAAAAAAAGTTAAATATAAATTGTTGTATAATTTTTAGTATAATTCAAAGTATTTAATCATTTAATATAAATTGTTGTAGTAAATTGGTAATTGTTATGACTTTGCTTTGGATCATATGAATTTATAATTTTGAAGATGTATTTGTAACAGTTCATTTATAATAGGATCTTAATAATTGTGTGTATGTGTGTTTTATGTATAAAATAATGTCAAGATGTTTATAAAACCACTCAAAATCCAAATTTTTATGCACAGTAAGCAACTGTTTCTTGTTTTTGAAGACTTAACTTCTAATGGTATAAGATTTTTGTGTTTTAAGTTTGAAACTGAAAAGTTATTTTTCTTCCAAACTTAATGTCCAGGATGAGGTCAAGTTCATTTTAGTCTAGTTGGTCTATTTTTAGAGTAAGGAACTGTGTAGCTTTCCTTTCAACATCAGCTTTATTCACAAAATTTTGATTACCAATATCAGATAGTGGCATAGTAGTTATAAGTTAAATATAAAATAAGGTGACTTAATGGTTAAACCCAATAAAAAAAAAGACACAATTAGGTGAAACTCCAATCTCGTGTGCACAATGAAGTAACTGCTTCTCAAGATCATCCTAATTAGGACAGAAAGACTTATACAACATACTTAAATGAACTCTGCATAAAAATTCTTCAGGTTGAACTTTCCAAAATTTCCTTAATTAGAAGGGAGTAGACAACTCAGGATTTCAAATTTTCTAAACTTGTTACTTCTTTTTAAAATATTGTAGATTATCTTTGTTTAGAAAAAAAAAAAAAAAAAAAAAAAAAAAAAAAAAACTTAATCCATCGCTGTATAACTATGAATATTGCACATGACGAAAGAGAAAAGTCATGATATTTTTTTTTTCAACGAGACTAATTTGACAATAATGAAGTAGTACAGCTACCACTCGTGTTTTTCCTCTCTTTTCTGGCCTTTGGCCAAGACCTTCATTTATGCATGTGATTTTAACAAACGTAAAGTTTGACATGATCACCCCATTTTACAATTCCAAATGGATTCAAGTAGTGGCTAAACTAATCAAAAATAAAAAAAAAAATATTACAAAATTTACTAGTCTCCCATGTCATCTGTGTTTTGAAACTATGTAAAATACGTCATCATGCAAAAATAATTATTAAAAAATTAATTTATAGTAACCTCACGAGTAGAAATTCTGCATATAAAAACTAATTATTAAGAGAAACAACCTTAATTAATTCGAGAAAAATTGAAAATGCGATTCAACAATTGACCAAGTTTTTGGTAAAAAGTAGAAATTGAATAAAGTCGTCAATACCATAGGCCGTACGAATTTTCCTTCCATATATACTGGTCAAGTTACATAAAAAGGAAGCCTGTAAGAAATGGTGCCATGAAAAAAAAAAAGATGATTAATTAGCAAAATACCAAGTAAGCCAGAGAAGCAAAATTTGAATTTTAACACTTTTAAGCAAATTAAGACAAAATCACATCAATTAAATGCTCTTAATATGTGTCTAGTAGTACGTACTAGATATAAATATATTATTCGTAAAAGCAAAACCAACTAAGAGTAGTTAGGTGTCTTGAATCAAAGTTCCCATTTCATCCTTGTGGTTGGTTTAACCATTGAACTAAAGCCACCTCTCTTGTACTTGGAATCCAAACGTGGCACAAGGCCAATTCCCATCACAAACCTTCAAAGTAACACCCTATTGACCACAGAGCCTCTCCTTCTCCAATCTTCAACATTTTCACATCATTTTTCAACCACACAATTAATCTATCCATTGTGTGATGGTAAATCTTAATTCACAAACTCTCTCCAACTCACATTATTATTATTTTTTTCTCACCCTTTCCTTTTCTTATACATTTGTACATCATCTTGACTAAACATCATACAACACCTCCAAAACATGCCGATCATAGTTTATTCCTTTCACTATCTTCAACCACGTTCACAAAACTCTAATACGTCACCAATCAGGGAGGAAGAATCGCGAGTGCAATACATTACATTAGACTACAAATTTACAATATTTTGACCTTGACAGCCACGTCACCACCCTATCTTTTCTGGGAAAATGACCTCAAAACTTGAAAGCAAAGGCACACCAACACACCAACTATGTTCATACTCGTAATGGGTTTGATGAGCGAAAGAAACACGTAATAATAATAATTAGTAGATTAAAAAGGGAAAAAGAAAAGCAGGAAAAAGAAAAGGAAGAAGGACACACGTGTCGAAAGGTGGAAGCAACCACCGCATGAACTTTTTGTGCTGCTTTGAGCTTTCGTTTTCTATGTTACCGGTTGGAACAAAAGTCCAGCCTAACTCTCTGAATCTCTCTTTCATATGGACACGTGCCCGCACGTGTACACCCTTCCCGCACCCTCTTCTTTGGCCTTTGCCGACGTGGTTTAAACTCGCGCGTGAAAAATGATTTTGCACTTTTTTTTTTAAACACTGCTCCCATCTCACACCACTGTCACACAAACTCAGTGGATACTGCCTACAACACATAACTCCGCTTCTAGAACACTCAACATGCAATGTTATCACTCACACGTGTCTCTCAATCAAATCGGATTCATGATATCTTTTTTTATTATTATTTAAAATAAAGCTGTTTTTTTAATTGCTTGATTCAAGAAATTCTCTTACATTCGTGGTATCATTCTAATTTAGGTTTTTAACTTTCACGGGAATGGCTCAATCCCGTGTGGACTTTTCTCTCTTCTTCCTTTAACCTTGAATGAAAAGTAGGAATTTTTATTTTATTTTTACTTTAGGTTTTACGGCTACATGCAATGCACCTACCGAACGACCACGACCGTATCGGAACCGATAAGGTCGACTGTCTGGATACCTTTACGTTCCAGACACGTGGTGAAGTCCAAGAGGCGAGTAACTCAAGTGGGCCCCACTCTCCAACAGTAAGACAAAGATAACCGTACTTATCTTACCCATGTGATGCTATAAATATCGACCAATGTCTACCTGTTTCGGAGAAAAAAAGAAAGAAGAAAAAAGGAAAGAGAAACACAAACATCTTCCCCTGTTATTCATCATCCGCGGTTCTGTTTGTTGTGTTCTACTGAGACGATTGAATTGCTTTCAGAAATGGGAGTTCCAGAGAAAGACCCTCTTGCCCAGTTGAGTCTACCTCCTGGTTTTCGGTTCTACCCCACCGACGAGGAGCTTCTCGTTCAGTATCTATGCCGGAAGGTCGCCGGCCACCATTTCTCTCTCCCAATCATTGCTGAAATTGATTTGTACAAGTTCGACCCATGGGTTCTTCCAAGTAACTACAATTTCCTTTGCTTGATTTCTCTTTTATAAATGTTAATTAGTCTGTTGCTCTATGCTGAATTGACATGGCTTGTTAATTTCACAGGCAAGGCGATTTTCGGGGAGAAAGAGTGGTACTTTTTCAGCCCTCGAGACAGGAAGTACCCAAACGGGTCTCGACCCAACAGAGTAGCCGGGTCGGGTTATTGGAAAGCCACCGGAACTGACAAGATCATCACCACCGAAGGTAGAAAAGTCGGCATCAAAAAAGCCCTGGTTTTTTACGTTGGCAAAGCTCCCAAAGGCACCAAAACCAATTGGATCATGCACGAGTATCGCCTCCTTGATTGTTCCCGAAAGACCACTGGTACCAAGGTATGTTTACTCTGCTTTTTTGGTTAATTGAATAAAGTTGGCCATAGATTATCTTTAAACATGTTAGTAATGGTAATTGTTACACCATTAATTAATTGGAGCTTTGGTGCAGCTGGATGACTGGGTTCTGTGTCGTATATACAAGAAGAACTCGAGTGCACAGAAGGCGGTGCAAAACGGCGTCGTAACGAGCAGGGAACACACTCAATACAGCAACGGTTCCTCGTCTTCGTCGTCGTCCCACCTGGACGACGTGCTGGAATCGCTGCCGACGATCGACGAACGGTGTTTCGCGATGCCACGTGTCAGCACGGCGCAGCAACAGCATGAGGAGAAGGTGAACATTCAGAACCTTGGAGCTGGTGGGTTGGTGGATTGGGCGAACCCTGCGGTTCTGAATCCGGTGGGTGATTTCGTTTCGGGGAATAATCAAATGGTGCAGGACCATACTCAGGGGATGGTGAACTACGGCGCGTGCAATGACCTTTATGTCCCCACCTTCTGCCACGTGGACTCTGCGCTTCCGCAAAAGGTGGAGGAAGAGGTGCAAAGCGGCGTAAGAAACCAAAACACTGATAACTCGTGGTTTCTTCAGAACGATTTTACGCAGGGGTTTCAGAACTCGATGGACACGTGTGGGTTTAAGTTCCCGGTTCAGCCGGTGGGTTTCGGGTTCAGGCAATGAAATATACGGGTTGATGGAAAAAAAAATAATGTTTATTCTGTGTAAATAGGTGGGGATTGTTTGGGCTAACTCGTTGGGTTTTAGGTTCCTTTTAGAAAAGGTGCAAATTTTGGTCTTCATTTTCGGCTAAAGATGGAGGTACAGATCGATCTACGAGATAAAGCAATGATGGAATGGAACCATTTGATTTATTAGAACGTAGTTTTCGGCCACACAAAGCTTACTCGCCCACATGAATCACATTTTGTACTTAATCGGCTTCAAATCTTTATACAATGTTAGGTTTCATTTATTTGGATCTTCCTGTGTCATTCTTTGCTATTATATTGCATTTTCTGAATACGGTATATGTAATATATGCACGTGTAAAATGAGTCACCGTTGATTTGTGAAGGTAGGCGCATGGTCACTACGAGAGAGAAAGTGATAAGGTTCGTGTATATTGAGTTTTTGTGTGGGTAAAAAATAAAATTCCAAACTCAAGTGGGCGTTTTCTTTTTCTTTTTTTTTTTCTCTTATCTGTATTTTTGACGATTTGGAGTAGAGAATATAGAAAATAGATTTTGGAGAGGGAAAAGTAGTAATCCACCAAACAAAATTAAGAAAAGTTCATTTGGCACGAGCAAAATGACGTTTTGAGCAACAAATAAAATTTGACTGCGGAATCGTTGAACATTAGAACAAAATGATAACTGTTTTCACGGATGGAGAATTTTCAAAACAGAGAGGAAATTCAACAACGTTAATAGTTGTTTTATTGTTTTTTTCCAAAAAAAAAAAAAAGTTTAGAAGTAAAATATTTGTTTGAATGATAGGATTTGGAAGTGAAGATGGGAATTGAATGAGATTAGAATAGATTGGGTCTCAATTCGCATGAAAGCCGAAAAAAAGACTAGCGTGGAAGCATGGAGAGCAACAACGACGTAGAATATATTTTCTTAGCCCAATTTTCACACCATCTCATCACAAAATAAAATCATTAACTTTTCAAACAAATCTAAATTAATTTTTAATTATGTTTTCCTCAAAAACTAAACCATTTCTCAAACTTAAAACAATTAACAACATATAAAGAAAAATGAAAAAGAAAAAAGTATATGTTACATTATAGGCTAAATGGGTGTTTGGTGTCAAATAGTTTTGGAAAATATTTTTCAATTTTTTAAAAAGATAATTGTTAACCTATATAAGATGAATGAACAAGTAAGATGAATAAATTGTTGATGAAAATATGACTTTATGGCTCAAGTAATAAAAGGAAGTTATCTAATGTAATGTTAATGTTTACAGAATACGAAAATTTTTGAAGAAGTTATTGACTAGAAAATTGTAGAAAGAAAAATTATTCAAATATATTTAGTGAAATTGTTATATGAATGAAGTGAACGAATCATTCTGATAAAAGTCACAAGTGAACCAATATATACATTTGATGTCAGTTTTTAAATAAAATAAAAGATAGTAATGATTGATAAGTGTTAAAACAAGTTTCTATAATAGGAATTAAGGATGATCAATTTTTATTTTTATTAAAAAACAATACAAGACATAAAATTGGGAAAATGACATTAAAAAATTAATATTGGTATTCTTAGTCATTAAAATTTACTTCTTTGTGTAATATTTTCCTTTTCATTCCGTTACTTTTTTTAATTTCATATTTATTTGTTCTTCACTTAGTTTTTCATTTCTTTGCATCTTGAAGCTTTAACCAAATTGTTTTTATATTTGTATTTAATTTCGTTTTGTTTGTTTAGTTTTTAGCGCTTTCCAAAGGCTTTAGTATTAATTTGTTTGCAATTTCAATTATTTTAATTGTAAGTCTCATTTGAGTTCTATGTAGGTTTTTAAATAAAAAATTGTAGTGATTGAAACTGTTTCAGGAAGCATTTGTAGTAGAAATTAAAAATAATTTATTTTAAATTTTATTGAGAAACAATGTAATACCTAGAATTAGAAAATTGTCAAAAAAGGGAATGATATTGTTAGTCACTAGAATTTACTTTTCTCTATGTAATATTCTTCTTGTCCTATTCTTTTTCAATTTGTTGGCATTTTGGCTTTAACTAATTTGTTTTATGTTTGTATTTACGTTCGTTTTGCTTGTTTACTTTTTTTTTTAACGCTTTTCAAATCCTCCAGTATTAATTTCTTACAATTCAGTTATTTGAATTGTACAACTCTGATTATGTTATTTTAATTCAATTTACTTCCCTCGTGATATATTTTTAAATAAATATATAGACAAACATTGTTTTAATTAAAACTTAAGCATATTAACACTTTTTAGTTAGTTTTATCATAAATAACGCATGAAATTCATATGATAATAATCGTCAAAAATCAATCATGTTTTCTTAAATTATTTTTGGAAAAGAATGTTTTGATATGACTTTTTGTTAATATAATCTTAATTTATACATAAATATTTAGCATATTTAAATTGAAGACCATTAATATTCTTACTCTGAACAAAATTAACTCGCAAACATTTATTTGTTTTTAATTTATAAAATTTTGTGTCGACTTAAAAACCATGAAACAAGAATAAAAAGGGCAAAGAAATATTTTTAGTTTTTCTAAATTTTTCTGACCCTTATAAATGTCGCATTCTCATATTTTTAATTAATGAGTTTTCCACTTTCGAACACCAATACTTACAATTAACATTTAACAACGTTATAAACTGCAGGAATAAATAATGTACAGATAATAAAGTTTTTAAAAATTCAAACAGACGAAAATATGATAAGTTTTTAAAATTGATTTTTAAAGTTTAAAGTGACTTAAAAAAATATATTTAAATTTTAATACGTGATTTATAAGTGGAAGTAAATATACATTAGGGTGCTTTCTACCAAAAAAATATTAAGACTAAATTTACATTTTAATAGAATAAATTGTTTATCTACTAGCCACTATCCAAAAAAATAAGAAGAAAATAATACTTAATTTAATTAATATAGATATAATATTTAATATAATATTATTCAATTAAAATAAATTATATCAAAATATCATATTAATCTACATCAACAACCCATAACACAATAATTATTTATTTAAAAATACATTTTATATTTCAGTATTATTAATTTTATACTTACTAATTCATTATTCATTATAAATATTTTTATGTTCTTACTAATTTGAATTTCGATAATATTTTACTAGTAGATCTTCCTACCTCATCACTAAAGCTCGCGATTTATATAATTTTTTATACATAATAAATCTTCATTGTTTTGTCTTTTTAATATATATATATATATATTTTTTTTTTTTACATATTATTTAGAGCCAATTTTTTTTCTTTGAACCATGTCTTCCTCTTCTTTCACAGAGTTATACCATTGACTCCATTTTGATTGTACGACCTAATAATACATTTTCTTAGATATTAGATCTGATACATCATTAAAGTTTTAATTTTGGATAATTTTTTAAATTACGAATAGCAGGACCAGTATACCAACAGATAAATTTTACCAGTAAATTGTATGCTAAATTAGCTATAAATTTATTCCATCAGTAATAATTAAAATAATAATAATATTATTCATAATAATAATATTATTAATAATATTTAAAATATAATATTTATAATAATAATAATACTAATAATAATAATAATAATGCTAATAATAATATTTATAACAATGATAATATTAATAATAATAATATTAACAATACTTATAATATTAATATTAATAATAGTAATAATAATAATACTAATAAAAATATTAATAATAATAACAATAATAATAATCATATTAATAATAATAATATAATATTAATTATTTTATTATTATATTTATTATAATTTCAGTAATAAATATAATAATAATATTACTCCGATATGATGTAATAATAACTATAGATTACAACTTTCAAAAACACTCTCTCAAAACCCCGTTTAAAGAAAAAACCCGAATAAAAAGACTAACAAAAGTGACATACCTTTCTTATAACACTTTTTGAGTATACCTTTTCTATAACACTTTTTGAGTAGAAAATCATATTTTTTAATTTATTTTATCAGATGCTTATATGAAAAAATATTATTTTATAATTTATTTTATCAAAAACTCACATGCTACACATTATTACGATGAATCATTAACATCCAAATTAGACTAAAACAAAGACAAATGATTTTGATACAAACTTATTAAATGAATATTTAATTAAACCATTTACTTAAATACACGCTTAATACATGTTTTTTTAGTTTATTTTTTAAATAATTAAAGATAAATATTTTAAAATAGTGTAAAATAAATACACACATTTTAGATAAAGCATTATTTTTACAGGTCATAAACTGGCCAATTATTTTATCCAGAATCGAGAATATTAAAAAGAAGAAAAAAGCAAAGAAAAACTTATTATTCACTTCCAGAAGTGTGTTGTTCCAATCCAGTAGCAAGAAAGGGATATATAAACCAGGTGCTAACTGGGAGGAATAAGCATCTTATCCTCGTAATGATAAAATATATATATATATATATATATATATATATATATATATATATATATATATATATATATATATATATGTAATTTACTATTTATTTTTACATTTCAATTTGTTCATTTTTCTTCTACACAAAGAAAAGAAAAACAATAAAGGTAAATTTCATTTCTTAACAAAAAAGAAAATGTAAAAAATTAAAAAAAAAATGAAATGAATAAATGTTATTTTCATTTGCAACTTACCATGGTAAGGTGGAATCTCACTTAACGGTCAAACACAAAAGAAACAGTCAAAGGTGGAACCACTGGCAACTACAGAAGATAAGATAAGTATTGCGTTGTTTTTGTACTAGGTTTAGTGAACCAATGGTTGAATCTTGACCCATTTTCAAATCAATCTTTTAAATTGCTACTCCATTCTTTCTTCATCATTATCATTTTCGAACATTCCTTTCATTTTATTTTTACTGTGTCAGGGATTATCGATAGTATTTTCATTTTCTTTGCATGTTTTCTTATTTTATTAGCCAAAGATATTGAGAGATTTTATAAGTTTAAAAAATTATTATTGTCTTCTTATTTATTATTTATTGAAAGAAATATTGCTTTCCAATTATTATATTTTAGTCTATATTATTTCAATATTTATTTAATGAATTTTGAAAGAAATTTAAAGTAACAATTGTTTTAAATTCAATTTGCACGCATTTGATTTAAATAAATTCTTATCAAAAAGTTTAGGAATATATTTTATTGTATTGCTCTCATATGTATCTATTCTAAAAGATAATATCATCAGAAGAATAGTTTGATAAGTAATAATAATAATAATAATAATAATAATAATAATAATAATAATAATAATAATAATAATAATAATAATAATTAAGCATATTGATTATCGCACAGGGAGCTTGGTAGAAAGAAATTGGTGGAAATTGCTTTTGTTTCTGTGACAGCTGCCACTTAGGAGAGGGAGATTATCTGCTAATCTAATTTAAAAGACAACTTTTGTTATCATTTATAATAATATCAGAAGTTATCTTCCTATTCCATCTTCAATAATATAATACAAAATTCACAAGAAAATACTAATGTAATAAATAAATAAAGATTTAATGGAAAAAAGAAAATAGAAACTAAACTAACAGATAATAGAAAGTGAATCTGAAATAAATTAAAAAAAATAATTATTTGCATTCTAAGTACAATCATCTATCACAATGTATAATTCTTTTTATGTACATAAATTATTTTCTTATTTCATCCTTAATAATGTTTTTAAATTATAATATAACATTTACAATGAATAACACTGATATAAAAAATAAAAAATGAAAGATAATGAAAAAAAATGGAAACAGAGAAAAAAAACTGTTCACATTCTGCATATATTTAAGCTAAAGCAATTTAATTTAATATAATTTTTTTATTATAACATATGATATACAATAAATAATATATTTAATTATTCTATTTTTATATGACAAAAAAACATATTTTTATTTATAAAAAATTATAAAACAACGTACTAAAAAAAAGACGTCGTAGCACTTTCTCCATAGTCTTCTTATTTCACAGATCGATTCTAAAATATGATTCAATGCTTAATTATTGATGGTTGGAAACCTTATTTTAACAATTATTATCAGACCCATCAATTCATTCCTTATCCAAATTAAAATAATATATGGAATAATAGGTTAGATTTGAGATCCAGTTTGTGAGATTTAATGTTTTTGTTTGACAAAAGATGTTTTGTGTGGCTCTTTGAGGTTGCTTTCTGCTTTCACCCATTTAAAACAAATTTGAAACGTGCAAGTTAAATGCATTAGAAACATTGAATTCGTGCAAACATGCACATGGATATGCCACAATGCATTCTTTCAGCTTTTATTAAACTCAACCTCAAAACCTCATTTTTTCTTCTTCTTCTTGCTCATCATTACGTAATATGTACCTATTTCATATTCACAATAAAGTTTAATTTGTGTTGTAACTATCTTCACGTTTAAACCATGCCCTTTCTATATTAAGAAAACATTCACAAGCCATATAAATTTGAAATCTTTAACTAAACCCTAAATTCTAAACTAGTCCAAGTAAACTATACTAGAGGTGAGAAGTTTTATTTAAAATTTTATGAAGAAATAAACTTGGATCATTAGCAGAATCTTATAGGAATTTGTACTTTTAAAAGAAATATAGAAATATTCAAATTAACATAACAATTAAGATAATTTATAAATTAATTATCAAATATGATAGCCATGACTTTGGCTTGATTGAATATGACTAAAACTAATGAAAAAAAAAATAGCAAAACCGAATACTCTAGTTAAGAAATCTTCTTACTATAACAATTAATCAATGAATACTCTTTGAGGATAGAGTTTTGGGTTAAGTAGTAAAGAAAGTTTAATACAATAGATTGGAATTAAGTAAGAGTCTAATTAGTATTTAGTATAAAACTAATAACATTGTCACATTTTTAAGAAATTAGTATTAGTGTATACTAACTTCAAGGATACCAATTTAATGATAACCGTTTCCCTTTCCATTAAGGTTCACTCAAAGAAAAAATATATATACCAAAACATGTTAACATTTTGTATTTCGTCAATATAAATAATGCCAAGTTCTAGGACATTTAAAATAGCAATAAGGGGGTGCCAACAGCAACCAGAAAATCATACTACATTCTTAAATTCTTAATGTTGCCCACGACGGGTTCTTCCTACACCTCCATAGTCTCTTCCTGCACTTCAATAGTAAATGTGAAATTATAAATTTATCTTTTTAAAAATATATTTTAACTTAACCTTATCCTTCACTCTTTTCACTCATTTTGTATCCTACGCACCTCCTCCGCCGTTTTGTGCCTCCTTTACCTCCGTCAGTTGCTGCACCTCCTACACACATGCTGCACTTTGTATTTGGTTACTTGCTGCTACACAGACGGGAAAGGTTACATTAAAAGTTTGGAAGAGATAGAGTCATCTTTAGTCCATTGAAGAGAAGAAAGACTTTTTGAATTCCTAATTAATGCTATTACGGATTGTAGAATCCCCGATTATTGAAATTTTTTAAAAGAATTGTGGAATTTACAATTCCTAATTCTAAAAATCAAAATTTCCCGACTTGTGGATTGTACAATCCTTTCAATTTCAATAATTACGGATTGTAAAGTTTATAACGATAAAGGTGTAGGAAAAAATATTGTAGATTGTACAATTTGTAGCTTTAGAATATTTGATTTCAAAAGTGTGGATTGTACATTCCTCAATTCAATTAAAAATTTTATGATTGCGGATTGTAAAATCCGCAAAAAAAAATTTTGAATGACAGATACCTTGTCGACAACGACCAATCCTTCTTTCCTTCAGCCTAGAACCTCTGCTCCTACACTAATAACGTCCTTCCACTACAACCTTACACCTCCAGAAACCTTGCACTGAACCTCTACCGAACCTTTAACCTATTTCTTTAATACTAAAAACATTTTGATCTTTCCCTCGTAACTAAAATTGTAATATTTAAAATTTTGAAGGTGTAAGAAGATACTATGGAAGTGCAGGACGAATCCGTCGTTGCACACTTCTTAAAGCCCATTACTAAGATATTCCTAGTTGATCACTAAAATCCCAAATATTGATTTTCATGGGCTCATCATTTTACCATAACACCGAGACAAATTCTTCCTCCACCCCCATACCCTCTTCCTGCACCTCCATATAATTTTTTTATTCCATAACTACCCTTCATGAAATTACATAAATACCCCTATCTTAATAAAACCCCTCCCCTTCCCAACCGGATGACCAGGCCATCCAGTTTAATTTTTTGAAAATGAGAACCGGATGCACCCCCATCCGGTTCTCATTTTTAAAAAAAAATACAAACCGTTCGTCCGGTTAAGAGAACCTTCGTCCGGTTTAGGTAAGCCATTCGCGACTTCCGTTCCTTCGTTATTCAAAATCTTTCAATTAATCATTCATAGAAGCATTAGGTAACCAATTTGTGATGTTTATTAGCAATTAGTAGGTGATATTGATGATTAGAGTAGTTGATTTGGGATTTGGGGGGCTGTCGACGGTGAATTTGAGGATTTTCCGATCTGCTAGGTTGAGAACCGGATGGAGTCGTCCGGTTTGTATTTTTTTTTTTTAAAATGAGAACCGGATGCACCTCCATCCGGTTCACAATTTCAAAAAACGAAGGAGAGGATATTTATGTAATTTCATGAAGGGTAGTCATGGAATAAAAAAATTATATGGGAGTGCAGGAAGAGGGTATGGGGGTGGAGGAAGAATTTGTCTAACACCGAACTTAAAAGTTCAACAAAAATATGTTACAGTTTTAGTTTTAGGTACAATCTTTCTGCACCTCCACAGATTTCTTGTGCATCCCTGTTAACATAAAATTTTTCAATTTTCTTTTTCTACAATCCAAAACTCTTTTTATTTTCTTCAAAAAAAAACTTCCAAAATGCATAATCTGAAAGTCATTTTTTTAAAAAAAAAAAAAAAAACGTTTCAAATTGTATAATTTGAAAGTCAATTTGACTTCTGAATTGTATCATTCTGAATTGTGCCAAAGAAAAACTTTTTCTAAAGAAAAAAAAGTATTTCCTAAACGTATAATTAGAAATCTTTTAAAGAAAAAAAATTGATTTCCTTATTTTGTAATTCTTCAGATTTTACTATTTTAGATTGTAGAGTATAAAACTTTTTTTCTTTTTAAAAATAATTTTTAAATTGTACAATTCAAAAGTCTTATTTCAGAAAAAAATATCTTTTTAATTATATAATTCGAAAGTCTAAAAATAACTTATAAATTATTCAATTTGAAAGGTTTCTGGATTAACTGAAAATCATTTTAAATTTTTTGAATGAACAATTTAGAAAAGTGTAAAATGAAAAATTTTATATTTATGAAGTTGAAAAAAAAGAAATCTACGGAGATGCAGGACAATTCGGCCTTGATTTCACAATGCAGACTGCTTCTTCCTGCACCTCCATATCATCTTCCTGCACCTCCATAATTTTCAAAATTCCAATAATAGACATGAGGAAATTACAAATTTAACCCTGCTGCTATAAAAGAAGGTTTTCCATGGAAGGG
>Ga0209700_101334_pt1 | contig 50737 bp, 31 predicted proteins | sample SiratroredBW_FD_187528 | JGI IMG/M metagenome (GOLD analysis project Ga0209700, IMG submission 187528) | Root nodule microbial communities of legume samples collected from California, USA - Siratro red BW (SPAdes) (version 2) | ecosystem: Host-associated > Plants > Roots > Nodule | place: USA...
ATATATATATATATATATATATATATATATATATATACTGATATTAAAGAAATATATTATACTTTTGTAATTAAATAGCAAGATTTATTACTTATTTTGGTTTTTTCATAAAATATTTTTATCACAATTATGGTTATATATTATTGTTATTATTATGATTACAGAAAACATGTGTTTCCGCTTATGTGTATATACATTTTTATTATATTAAAATATATTTAATTTTATTAGTTTTATGAATAATTAATTAAATAAAAATAATACATATAATTGTATGAAAATGCTCTTAAAAATTATGTAGCAAGAGGAGTTATTTAATTATTTTAAAATAAAAATAAATTACTCAATTATTTATTTTACTAAATTAATTATTTTTTATTATTAAAGGGTAAAATTATTTAATTAAAAAATAATAACAAAAAATATTACAAATAATGTATCCTCTTTATATAATGGTATAAATTATGTAAAATAAAAATATTTTTTAGTTTTACATAATGCTCTATTTCTTATATACAAAAATACTAATTATTTTCTAATTTAAAATAAATATTTGAATACAATTAATTTTAAGGCTTTATTAGTCTTTTTTTCTTATAGAATTTTATTATTGATGATTTATGACTTAAAGATTTTATTAACCTTTGTCCATATGCTAAATTTAGTTTTAAACATCATATATAATAGAGAGAAAATTCATCATCCAAGCTTATTGAATCATGGGCGTCCCTACAACAATCAAGTGTCTTTTTAACATGGTTTGCTAAATTTCTTCAGAAGAAGTAAATTTCAAGTACATAACTTTTAATCATGGGGCATTGGTCACTCTAATTTTTTCTAATTCCAATTTTTTCATACACATAATAACATAAGTATACTAATAGTAAATAATAAATTGTATTTTAAAATTAAAGAATGATATTTAATTTTTTATAAAATAATTCATATTTATTATTATAACTACTACCGTTATTATTTTAGAGATATTAATATTCTTTATTTTTTACGTAAATACTCTATGTTCCTTTAATAGTTTTTAATATAGAGATAATTATCATTTTTTCGTTTTAAAATAAAGTATTTGAACATCATTTATTTCTGAAGGTTTTATTAGGTTTTTCATCCTATTATATAATCTTATTACGATTGAAGGGTGAATTAAAGATTTTTTTATTAACGTTCCTTGATGTGGTAAAGTTAATTTCAAATATTATACATCATAATATATAGATAACTCTCTAACTTTTCCCTCCAATACTAATTTTTTGACATATTTGTTTTATTAAACGTTACAATATGAAATGATGGTTATAAACTATCATTGATCCTTGTTTGAGATATCATTTTCATCCTTCACATACATTGTATCACAACAATTTCAATAAATCTTTGACCTTGTTATGACAGTATACAAAAATAAAGACAAAACTATATAGGGAGTTGGAGGGCATTGGTCCCCTCAATTTTTACAATTTCCCTCATATATGCTAATTTTAGTTAAAGTTTTTTAGCCATTGCAATTTGAGAATTTTATTACCTATTGTTGATTTTGTTAATAATTGAAATACGTATATACTTTTAATAATTTTTCTTAATTTTAAATTTAATTAAGCACATCAATTAGAAAAATGTGAAAACTAGCCTTGTCATCTTCAATCTTTTACTAGCTGTACTTTTCAGAATCCTTACCATTTTTTTTTAATCAGAGTCTCAGATATTCTACCTTTTAGCCTGTTATCTTTTATAACATCCAACTTTACAAGTTTTTTTTTAAGAGAAATCTTTATTATTCCAGAAATTCAATTTATAAGTATTAATTGTCATATTTTCATTTTTTTTTTCTAACAGTAGAATCTGCCTTAGTAACCCCACATTTTGTGAGGAAAAAATATTCTGTTATAAATGTAACTTTGACATTCAAGCAAGTTGGACTTGGGACAGTTATTTTAGAGACTGACTTCTAAATAAGCTTCACATTCATCAACCATTTTTTTGTTCGTATGCACCTCAAATACAAGTCAAACTTTTCAATTTCCTCACATCACCATATGACTTGATTGCACTCATAAAATCAATCTATCATTCGAAGAGAAAATTTATCACAATAAGTCTATTCAACTAGGTGGCGTGTCACACAACAATTAATCCCTTTTAACATTTTTCTCCTAAAAAGACAACAATTAATTTCTCATTTTTCTTTGTAGCATCATATAAGCAATATAGATTATTATTGAAATTGTTAGAGATATTATTCTCGTCGTTTGCAGGTTATAGTAATGCTTATGAATCTTTAACACTTTTTTAGTATGAAGTTTTGATTTTAGCATGAAATATAATCATTGTCTCTTCCTAATTGTAATGTTAGAGTTTTTGCATATATCATAATGAGATTAGCTTTTTGAAGAAATCATATTCATTATTCACATGTTTTACCTCTCAATAATACCTACTAATTCTTAATATCTTTTTAATTTGAAGTGTGGTAATAGACTCACATATCCTAGTATATTATATTTATTTATTGTCAAATATTTCTTTCATGACTTTAAAATTAAAATTTCACAAGTTTCTTTAGACAATTATCGTACATTATTTATAAATAGTGCTAGGTAGGAAATTAAAATATAAATGATACTAGTTAGGGAATTAAAGTAAAAAGAGTGTTATTTGAGTAACTTTTTTCTAAAAGGATGCTAGTGTGAAAAAAAATCACACAGTTTTCGAACCTCACTAAAGACTAATCATTTACCTGTTTCACCTAACAACAAATACTTATGAATCCCTAAAGCTCGTTTAGGTTGATGTGTGATAGTGTATGTGTACTAAGTGTGATATTATGTCAAAGTGTCATATATTTTAAGAGTCAACCAAATTGTCATTAAGTATTACATTCTCTTAAAGTGTTAGATAAGTTTTTTCAAATTTATCTAATACATGTGTAATATAAATCAACTGTTTTTTTATCATGTCAAGAAACCTTAATATTTTTTCTCATAAGAAGTCTGTCTATTTAAATGTGAAGGGTTTGGTAGGGTGTATAATATTAGAGTGTCTATTTGTTTCATTTGTTTAGATATCAAAGAGATTGGTAGAGGGTTAGACATAATGCCCATCTATCGAGTCAATATACAGATAGATTGTGTGATGTCTAAACTCCCTCAATGTACATGTTGAATCTAATAGAGTATGTGATGTTCGAACACCCTTCTATGAATCATTATAACTAAACAGGTTGTGTGACATTTAAACATTTCTTTGTCTAGTCTTTATTGAAATTGATGGAATGACATATGAGTAGCATAAACTGAAATCATTCCATGTGCATCTTTTATCAAAGACAAATGAAAGAAAGATAAGTACTTCAGTTAATTGTTAAAAATCAGTTAAAAAGACATATTAACAAAACTACTTATCCATTTTGTATTTGTTGCATTAACATTGTCTTTAAGCAAGAAATATTTGACTTAGGATCAATTATAATAAAGTGACATTTGATGTTTGAATAGTTTATGTCATGCAACAAGTAATAACTTAAGTAAAAAAAATGAGAATTTACAAAGTCACAATTAAATTATATATGGATTAGCCATTATATATATGTCAAGCAATTAAATGATGTGTGGTTGCTAACTATTGGAGATTATATATCAACTAAAGATAAGACCAATTTGTAGTATATAGGTTAAGGAAATTCTCATCTTACAAGTCAGTTTTGTGAGAATGAGTTTGACTTAAACTTACTTTTTAATATGGTATTAGAGTTTATCTTAAGTAAGGTTTGATGGACTTATTGTGTCATCTACTATCAAGTCGTTATTGGATCATCCTTAAATATTTAAATTGAGACACAAATGTACATCTCTTAACATGAGAGAGTGTGTTAGAGATCTCACATCAACTAAAGATATAACCAATTTACCATATACAAGTGAAAATAATTATCACTTTACAAGTTGGTTATGTAAATCTTAATCTTACCTTCTCAATATTAATTAATTATAAGAATTTGCTAATATGATATACAACAACTTGTATAACATGATTATTCAAAAGAAATAATTAATAAGTTAAAAAATAAGAATGATGGTAAAGTAACTTCATAATAGAAAAAAGAAAAGATAGGAATGTTATCATTAAATAATAAAGTTTTTAATAACTTGAAATTGGAAAATTATGTATTATTAGATTATTTAATAACTTATATGATAGTACTTTCTATTTTTGTTCCAGACTATGAATTTTTTATTGGACTATTTATTGACTCACATGGTAATTTATTTGTGTATTAGACTATTTATCTACTCACATGATAATTTATTTGTGTGTATCCCAAATTGAGATTATGTAGTATTAGATTATTTAACTTATATAATAATCTTAAGATTAAGTGGTATGATGATCTTAATACTAATGTAATACTAATTATATACCTTATCAACTAGAAATTTATAATCACTTTACTAGTTAAGATGAATCATAACTATTTATAATAATCAATGATTGTGGACATTTAATTAAGAAAACTTAATTGCAACCTTAAAAAAACAACTATAAATGGAGTAGACAAAACCAAGAAAATGTTGAACATTCAAAACTCTAACACAAGGTAAACGATAATAGGTTCTTCACTTATGCTTGCCACGAGGTGTGTGTTCATTTAGATTATAAATCATCTAGTATGGTAGCATTAATACCAATGTGGTATTTGGTCCTATACACCAAGAGAAGTTTAGAATATTTGGGATTACATGTCTAGTATTACTTCTACGATAAAAGATATTTGTGATTCACCGATATGTTAGTAACAACGAATGAGAGTCATTATTAAAATTGCAACTTTTAGAGAGAAAAAAAACAACTACTACAGAGGAGATAAAACCAAGGAAATGACAAATACTAAATGTTCTAGTACTAGGATCTCCTAAGCTTTTGGTTATAACAGAAAAATGAGCTTGAAATAATAATTTTCATTTCTAAATTCTGAAAATGAAAAAAAAAAAAAAAAAAAAAAAAAAAAAACTAGAAGAGATAATTCTATTCTAACATGAAAGTTCATGAACGCAACTATTTCTTACCTCTGTATAATCGGAGACCAAAATCTCGTTGTACATCTCAAAATTTGGCCAAACATGTTAAGTTGAAGATAAAATCAATTTTGCCTCCTTTGAATTATGATTTGAGATAAGTATAATCTAAACATGCACACAAGTTGTCAATGAAGCAAGAGAGAATAGATACAAGATAAGGGAAAACCCTTTTATTGTTTTCCCCAAAAACAGGGTTCTGAACCAGTACAACTACATAAATATCCTGCTTCAAAATGTAGAACTTTACAAAACAATACACATACAACAACCAAATTATCTACGTTAACAAATACTCAAACAACACAGTTTTATGCCGTGCAAGGTAATGTTTTACTTCCTCTAGTCATCATCAACATAGATAGTCTCTTGTTTGAACAGGCCACCAAATACATTTCTCACCTCCTTTGCTGTCTCTGCCTTCTTCGGTTTTTCCTCCTTTGGTTTACTAGCAGCAGCTCTTCTCGGAGGAGTTTGTTTAACCACGGCTTTGTTTGGCGCGAGGTTCCGAGCCTTGGCCTGTCCCCTTACTGTGGCTAGCTGAACCTTTGGGTTCTCATCCTCATCAGGCTTTTGGATTGAAGTAGTAATCTGTGAGCTCAACTTTTCCCAAGAAAACCCTGCACCAAAGTCTTTTGCCTTGTTCAAGAGGTTTTCCACCGAGGTTCCAGCTACCTCTGCCTTCTCTTGTGCCTCTTGAGCCAGACTAGCAGCCCGTGCTTCTTGCTGCGAAAGCTTTTTCACCTCTTGTTCCAACTTCTTTGCTGATTCAGCGGCTTCACTGGCCTTTTCTACAGCCACTCTTGCCTCCTCCTCTGCCTTTGCTTTTTCCTGCATTTCAGAATAGGCTTTCCTTCTTCCATCCTCCGGAATAGGACTGCAAGGAACTCATAAATCAGATAGAAAGACATACTGATCCTCCTCAGAAGGAACCAACTAAAATATCATTGTTCCGCTATAGATGAAAACGAGACACCACTAGCTACACAAACTGTTTTACCTAAAAAGTTCATCCACACGCTTCAAAGGGGCATTCGGATCCGAGTACACTTTCACAACCTATTAGATTGAGAGAGAGGTGTATTGGTCAACGGAAAGCTTCAATCTTTGTAGCTTTTCAAATAGAACAACTTAACACATTATCAAGTTTTTGTTCTCGAAATCATAATTCGCACAATATCAAAGATTGTGATGAAATTACGATCACAACGTAATTGCACTTTAAAAATTGTTTAATATATTCAATGTCTTGAAAACATTAAAATCATTCAATGCCTTATTTATTTGATGTAAGAAGGACTAGTATAAAGATTTTATAAAAAATTCCAGCAAAAACACTAGATGCATAATCCGTAAAAGAATACCTTGTTTTCTGCTACCTCAGTATTGGCGAAGACATCAGCCACCAAAGATGCAATCTTGGACTTGGCTACCTACATCATTTTCTAGAAATCTATTACCCTCAGGTATGGGGAGAAAAAGGGTGGGGAGAAAAGGAAACAATATCATTCATCGCATACATTACATTACTTTATAGTCGTTCGCACTAGTGCTTCCTTCGCCCGAGACGACCACATTGTAGGAACTCTCGGGTGAGAAATCATCGGTCAAACTTGTCTTGATGAAGGTGTATTTGACGTCAGTTTCAATAACTTTCTGCAGGAACTCTTGTATGGTCAAGGGTTGAGACCGGGAGAAGAGATTGTTGAAGAAGGAGGAGAGACCATCCAGAACATTGTAGGTTGAGGCGCCGGCGCCGTTCTCGTCGTAGATGACAGCCACGTGGCCCACTCCTGCCAACTGTGCTGCCTCAACCACTTGCAATGCGTCTGATGCGGACACCTCTGCTGTTGGACCGTTCTCTGCGGAACCAATGGTGACAACCACTTTGCTGGCGTTGCCTATGGCTTTGGCTATTGAGCCAGCATCCTCAAAGCTTGATTGCACAGCGTTCAGACGCTTTGCTTGCTCATTTGATATAAACTGTGTATTCACCATGCACACATTAGTTTCCAAAATCCACTCCAAATCGAAATTTCAGAGTAATGATACGAAATTGTTTCTATCTTATTATCATATTATATCATCGCCCATTTTCTACCGAACTATTAACCACAGATTAGTGTCAACAGATATTTTTCCTTTCATCCATTGATTGCTCTGTAATACTCGAGATTTCTCCTTGTTTTAGAACTTTGGTTACTTAGACCATGAAATTAGAATTAGTACGCTGTCTTGCCACATCAGATCCATTTCATTAAGTAGTCTTAATGTTTTTAAAAATGTGTATTTCAATCTAAATATCCTATTTTCAAATTGCATTTTTTATTAGTATAACTTTACATGGTACTGAGCAATTTTTGTGTTGTGACGTGATCTTCCTAAAGAAATAGTCAACAGTCATACTCTAGTTGAAATACTTGAAAATGAATGTTACATTATTATTATTATTATTATTATTATTATTATTATTATTATTATTATTATTATTATTATTATTATTATTATTGAGTGATGAAGATACAAAGATCAAAATTACATTGACTCAGTAAAGAGAGACAACAAACTCTCCAAGACTAAAGGGACCGGAGCAATCACAATATTTTAAGATGTTGTTGTAAATTAAACCCGCATCACAGTCAACATGTTACAAATCTCGATTATCAAGGTGATTTGTATAATAACGAAGCTGATCATATTCTTCTTTTAAAAGTACAACTACGTATGACAAAGAAATATGTAATTTAGTAGAAAAAAAAGTTGAATTTTGGAAAGTTTGTAAAGCTTGGTAACTGATCGTTGAGACGTTGACAATTTGAAAAGTTTAAAAAGCAAAATGTTTGAAGGGGTGAGTGATACCTTGTATTGAGCAGCAAGACGAGCCAATTCTTGTGCAGAGCCGAGTTCGGGGACTCCAGCTCGTACACTAAAACCTTCCCTAAGCAGCGTTTGTGCAATGCGAATACCAGCCTGGCCTGTAGCGCCAGCAACAAAGACTGTTGAGGGATCCTTGCGCCTTGGATTTGGAAATGAAAAGCCTGACGAAGAATTGTTGGTTGGAACTGGGATCAAGGAAGTGACATCAGGTAACTTTCCAAAGTCCAAACGAAAGGGGTTGGAATTGGAAGAGGTATCTTTGTCTTCAGGAGAAGAATCATCTTTGGGTTTGCCTAGCCCAAATGATGGGAATGATCCGGACTTCTTGGCCAAGACTCTGAACCTTGGATTCCGGAGGGTTAGCCTTGAATGGGGCGTTGTGGTTAAGAGGGATGAATTGGACGTAAGAGTGGGAGCCATGGATGGATTTCCAAGGTCACCCTCGCCTTCAATGGGAGGGAGTATAAGTCTTTTGGATTCTCTACCTCCTCACCCTTTGAACCATTGCTTTTCTTTCTTCTTCTCACAATTATCTCAATGGGAGAGGCAACCGGAGTCTAGCCAATTGCCTCCAGCCACGTACTCATACTTTATCCTTTGCGGAAATATCCAACACCAAGCGTTCTAATAGCACACAGAAAATGACGTTCCCTTTTAACACTTGAATCGAAAATCGTATCCCCTCTAGCACTGTTTTCGTCCATTAATGCAGCACGGTGCTAGTTACGGATTACTTTACACTGAAAATTTTGTATAAGGGTACAGTGTCCCAACCCAATATAAGGTAGAAAAAGCTTTCATATGCAACAAACTATCGACTAAAATAAATGGTTTCGAAATTTGTTTCTTTTTTTTGAGTGAAAAATTTACATATTACAGACACATGAATATAGATCAAGACTAAAAAACGTATATAAATGTATAGTAAGTTTCGAACAAAATATTGTATAAGGACTCCATCCCTTGACCATCAGTACCAATACTATGGTTGATAAAGAATCGAAACTTCACAATTGGTGAGTGCAAAGAAATATCCGTTCGCTTGGGATATAACTAAACGACGGTGAGGGGACTAGTTATTTATGCATGAAGTGATCGGCATAACAAATTGTATTTAAACACCACGATAAACAACATTTAATTGTCTGATTTGCTTAACTCTTGGATTTGTATGATAGAGGTAGTGAAAGCATCTCTGCAGGGGGCGTGTTAAGCTACGGTCAGCAGACTCGCCAGATTTGGTCATAGGTGAAATATGTTATTTTAACACTTGAATAAAAAGCTTAATATTGAATATAGTTCAATACGAGTATGGCGGCAGTATGCTTCTACAGTTCTTCGGTAATTACTCGTTGCCCGAGTAAATTCATATAAACTCCAAACACACGATGCCATTTAAAACGTTAACCCAAAACCAGTACTTGTTTACGCGCTCCCTCACTTTTCAGAACAATAATAATTTTTCTCTATCACAATCCACGGTTAATCAAAACATCGGCTACAATTTAAATGCTACTTAACAAAAATGACCCACTGTTGATATAAATCCACAATGAAGTCAAAAATACATTAATCGGTTCTTTTTAAATTCCCATTTTTTAAAAAAAACTTCTATAGCCATTATTTCACAAGTATCCGGTCCTTCCAAAACAAGGCCAGAAAATGCTTTAAAAACAATCTACAATATTTTAAAAAACAAAAATTGCATTAACATGCCAACACCTTTTCAAAATTAGCATACGTGATTCTCGTCGTGTGCTCGTAGCATTCATGCAACACATCGAGCGTTGGAAGTTCATACAAGCAAAGGGTGAAAATACAGGGTTATGCATTGAAACCAAGGTAAACTGGAAACAAGCACTCGTATCATAACGTAAAAACAAACAAGGCGTTAACGTTGCAACGAATCAGAGAAATCAAAAGCAGCTAAATTGCCCTAAACGAAGCAACCATGAGACCCACTAGACCGGAATACTTCGAAAGATATCGCCAACTTCTTGCACAATCAAAGTAGGTAAACGACCACACATTTGTACAACAACGCATACAGCTACATCAACCTCAATGGACCCAACAAATACATCAAGGGAGAATTCCGGGAAACACATCCCAGGAACAACTCCTGAGATGCAAACGTTAATCATGACAATATACAGCGGCAAAGAACCACCTGTTATATACAACAGATTTACCTATGAAGCTCTTCTAGAACTAGAAAAATGGCTAAAAGAATGAATACTTCACCTGAATTGAAGTTCAAAATAAAGATCTGCACATGGTCTTCTCACCAGGTCATCTAGAGTTGACATAAAATTCATCTACCAATTGACCAGAAAGCTAATTTAGTATATAAACCTCATTAATAATATTACCAAGACCTTCAGGATTAATCTGGTCTAAATAGGAAACTAGTCAACATTACTAAGAACATCAAAGTCATAGGGATAAATAAAGAAAACAAACGTGGAACAAACGAAAAAACAATAGAAGATAGAACCAAGATGCACCACCCAAAAAACATGAAATTCCCAACTAAGGGGAGACAAATATTACCAGTAAATATAGGGCAATGTCTGCATAGAGTTGTACTCAACAGATTTGCTCAGTACGCGTCATTTATCCATTTCCGCTGCCAGCATTAAAGATAGATAACATCAAACAGTTACCAAAAAATAAACAAACATAACATTTGTAAAGGGGAAGTTCTTAAACAATCTAAGATATTTCTCAAGTTTTTAAAGCATAAAACAACTTAAAAACTCAGAAGTGATGCATTTAATTATTCATGCCCCTCTTTGCTTTGAGGGATTCAAGAGCCTTGTTCCGTAATTCAATCTCCAGCTTCTTTTGCTCAGATAGAGTCTCTTCACCATCACTTTGATTATAATCTCGTTCACCTTCCTCATCATCTGAAATATTGTCTGTTTTACTCTTCAGCCTCAGCTTCTCTGCACGCCGTTCCTCCCTTCTGCGACGTCTCTCTTCCCGTCTTCTACGCTTATCCTCCTTCCGCAACTTCTTCTCCTCCTTTCTCCTCTTCTTAGCCTCTTTCCTGTCCTCTACCTCAGAATCATAACTATAATCCTCATCAGAAGACGCATATTTTTTCTCAGACCTCTTATGCTTTCTCCTGTCCTTTCCCTCTCGTCTATGTTTACCACTTCCCTCAGAAATAGAATCATGTGAAGCACTCTGATTGACACGATCATCTCTTCCAACTAAATCTGGAGTGGCTTCAGATTTGTGGTGCCGATCACTACTTTTGGCATAGTTCGGATGGGATTGGTCATTGTCATCTGATTTTTTAATATCTACAGCATAAGATTCACGAGTCTTCTCCCTGGACAAAGTTTCCTTGTTCACTGATGGCTTTTGTTGAGAAGGAAATTCATTGCCTTTTCCAGAAGACTTATCCCTGCCAAAGGAGTTTACCATTATCAGATATGTATGCAGTGTAGAAGCATTCGAATAGTTTGAACAGCTGCAGTAAGCCAACCATATTACCGTTTTATCTCCCGGCCTTTCTTACTCCAATCATTGTTATGTTCAGAAGCTGGACGACCTGCAACCCTTTCAGGAGAGAACTCATCCTCATGACCATATTTTGCAGGTGAACCTTTTCTCTTACTAGCTGGGGAGTGTTTTAATATCTTTTGTGTTATTTTAGGATCTCTCCTTTCTCTAACAAAAACGATGTAAAGGAAATCAGAAAAAAAAGAAAAAAGAAAAATAATAAACAAATCTATAATAGTAACTTGTATTCAGGTGTTATTGATATCAAATAACAGAAAATATCAGCAACACCAAAAATCCTTTATGATAAACTATCAAAAGACATAACAGGTTATGGTGGAAACATTGCAGTAAAAAAAAAATATATATACATATTGAAAATTAATAAAAGCAGAAATGTATTTGTAATGCTAAAAATAATGCCAGACAACCATATGATTAATAATAATATCACGTCAAGAAATCCAAATAACAAAATCAAATCAAAAGTCCACCAGCATAAAGTCCACCAAAATTCGTCATGGCTGTTTTTGGATAACACTACTTGTATTCCTAAAATAATTAAACCAACTAGCTAAACAGTTATCTAATTCAATATCAAACCTGGAATAGTACGCTTCTTCTGCTTCATCTCTAGTCTGTGGGCTTTCATGGCTAGGCTTCTGGGTTCTTTGTTTCTTTGAAGGACTCAAGCTTCTTTTACTGGATAACTTCTCTCTTCGTTTCATAGGGCTCCCAAGAGGACTAAATATTTGCAAAGAGCAAAAAGTAAGTGTGCATAAACATTCCAAACAGTGGTGAGATAAGAATATAGCTTGAAGTCAAGAAAACCTACCTTCTACCTTCACTGCTGGTCTCACTCCTTGCTTCTGCAGATACAGATCGATTTGGAGAGTTCTCAGGAGTGGACATTGACTCTTGTGACTTATAGTTTGAAGCTTTGCCTCTACGTACAGACCCCACAGGACTAGATATGTTCCTGAATATTTTTATAAATTTAAACGCAAAACAAAGCATGCCCAAACTAACACTACTTAATTTTGCAGTCCCACACAAGGTGTGGTCATTATAAAATTCCTAAGTTGAAACTTGAAACCTACTTCAAAATTGAATAAACAATTATGTATTTGAAATATGTCTTTTAAAACACTTTCATATTACCAAATTAATAAATTTAAAAACGCCAGGGACAAAAACAGACAGCAATATTATTCAAGCACTTCCTAAATGTCAGTATACCTGACTCTCCTTATAGAAGGCTGCAAGGGACTTCTTTGTTGTCTTTGAGAAATTTTCCTATTTGGAGAGGTTGATACATGTCGTATTGGAGACTGAGAACTCCATTCATCTCGAGGAGACCTCTTGGGAGAGATACTTGGAGATCTATTCTTGCTAGGAACAGGTGACCTACGTCTCAATGGGGATGGAGAGTGTGGAGGAGTTCTACCATACCTTCGTCGCACGGGGGAGGGGGATTGCATGGGAGATTCTGATCTATTCCGTGCACTGGTTGGTGGAATACGACGAACTGGAGAAGGTGACCTATTCCGAATGACAGGAGATCTTCGTCGCCTAGGTGAAGGTGATCTCCTTAGTCCAAGAGGTGATGGTGATCTATGTCTGTGCCCTGGTGATCTCCTCATTCCAAGAGGTGATGGGGATCTATGCCTGTGCCCTGGGGAAGGTGATCTATGACGACGACCAGGAGATGGTGATCTGCGTCGTCTCACCAGAGGAGATCTGCGTCGTCGCACTGGTGAAGGTGACCAACGTCGTCGCATGGGAGAAGGTGATCTACGTCGTCGCACCGGTGAAGGTGATCTACGTTGTCGCACTGGCAAAGGTGACCTCCGTCGTCGAAAAGAAGGTGAACTTCGGTGCCCTGGAGAATGAATTCTACGTCGTATAGGAGAAGGAGATCTGTAACTTGAGCGAGATCTGGATCTTCTCCTCAAATAAAGTGGCCTCCTATGAGGAGAACGTCGTGGTGAATGCCTGTGAGGAGAAATAGATCGTCTTCGTGGAGAATGATGAATCTTTTCAGACGAAAGAGAGCGTCCTCGAGCTGCTGGAGACCTGGATATACTCCTTGACCTGTGTCTACCACTAAACAATATACACTCATTAATACAAAATGACAAATCTAAATTAAAATAAAATGCACAGTATTATACTTATTAGAAGACTAAAGGGGTGGGGAACGAAATAAGATCCAATAGCTGGCCAAGTTGCATTTAATTAAGCATCAAATTTGGATACCCTGAATATACAAGCATACCCTGAATAACTTCGGGAATTTGAAAATGATTTGCTCATTGACCTTGAGGGTGAGCCTCTGCATGAAATAGCAAATACCACATATTGACAGCCTTCCAATTCAATACAGAAGTGAAAAATATATTTAAAAGTTAGTTTTTAATAGTGTTACCGATGAGGTGAAGTAGAAACTGCAGGTGAATGTGGGGACCTAGAAAACCTATAATAGAGTAACAGCCAATTAGTACTTAAGAATTAAACTTTAAAGTTTGAAGGAGGGAGCACAGTCATGTTCGTGTAGATTCTCTACACTCACACCAACTAAATACTCAATAACAAAGCAAAACTTCAAAAAGAAGGTATGTGCTTGGTGTGATTGACATCACTTCATAAACTTTAAAGATGTAATTCCAACCATAAAGTTAATATTCAAACATCACATTTCACGAATATAAATTAATATTTATAATGCCAGAAGTTTCAATAAATTTATGTAGATTACATTGCGATTTATTTTAATTAATATAGGCAATTTTAGGGTTGCCAATTGTCATGATAAAATATGAGCACTAATAGGATATAGCTTAGGATTTAAGAATGCCGTTTTAAGTTTGTTGGCCCGTTAGACGAGTTTATACTATAAACAGACCTCATATATAGTGATAAACACCTTATATATCTCTGCTTGGGTATATTCATCCAAGGGTTTTAGGTCATAATATAACAACATAATAATCCAGTGACTGTAAGAAGCTAAAAAATTAGTTTATATTCTGAAGCCTAACCCAAAGGGGAACCACTAAAAAGTAAAACAAATACCATAACATGTAATTATTGAAAGAAAAAAAAAACAATCCATTTCACCTGCTCCTTGCCCTGACACCATTCCTCTTGTCAGGTTCCTTCCCATCCCGATCATATCCTGAATCCTTCGACTTTGAATTTGGAGCTGATGCAGTGTCATTATCCTTGGAATCAAATCCACCGTCCTACAGTAGTTTGAGGTAAAGGACATGAACCCAAATAATTGCAGAAGCTAGCTGAACGCCATGGAAACACAAATGAAAGTTAAAACCAAAATCTCAGCTCTATAAAATGTAACTCCAGCATGTACAGAGTAGTATTACCAGTTTCTTAAACCTCTCTTCCATAATTTCTCTACCTTCCTTATCCCTTTTCCTCAGAATTTCACTGGTTATCTGATCAGTTTCAGCCTAAAACATCCACAAGAAAAAACCCTCATTTCAGAAACCCCGAAGAGTAAAGAGAACATGTATTTTGGGACAAAATGAATGGCATATTGAGCCTCAGTAGCACCTTCTTCTTCAAAATTTCTTCTTCCTTGGCATCCAAGAACTGCTGAGGAACACCACTGGCATTTTTCTGTGCACTGAGAAGAAGTGTCCAAAGTTCTTTCATGAACTTTCCAGTGTTCTTTTCCATAAATCCAGTAATTTGTATTTGAACTTCCTTGCCGTTCACTTCCTGCAATATAATTAATAGAATGTGACCAAATGGTGAAAAATTAAAGCACAAATATGTCAAAAAGTTAGCAAAAAATCAAGACAACAAAAAATGCATGACTACATGTACATTACTGATAGTTCAATTTAAGGAGGAGTAACACTTCGCAATCACAACCTAAAAGCAAATAGATGTTAGGTAAATAAATATAATATAATTTTCAACAAGCACGCATTGAGAGGGGGAAAACAAATTACAAAGGTGAAAACGCTTTTCAATCTCCATGATTAAAAACAATAAATTACCTTAGCATCCAAAAGACCGTGTATGAAGTTAATGAGCACTTCATCCTCGAAACCAAGAAGCTCGGTCACCCTTCTGGTGACCCAAGGCTTAATTACTTCCATATTCACCTTCGTCATGTCCACCTACAAACCATACATCAAGCATATCTGAATTCCAAACAAAACGAGGCAGACAGAAAGGAAGTGACTACTAACTAGTGCAAACTTTATTTATCACGTTCACAGAAACGATAACCCTCGTCACCCGCAAACAGTAAAAGTGTTAACCCTAAAAACTACGGATAAAATTGAATCAGGAAAACAGACCAGATGCTCCAATTCCGGAGCAAACTTCTGTGATTTCATCAGCTTCGCTTGCTTGTTAGAAAACCGAGTGTCCTGGTCGGCAGATGTGCCCTGAATACAAAATTTAACAAACCTAAGTATCACGCTGCAATTAAGGCAGCAAATAATGGAAGAACAGAGAAGATCTGAGAGATGTTGAGATAAGTTAGGTAGGATTCAACGGAATAAAGAGTTAATTGCAAGCTCAAAGGTGCCCCTATACTCACTCGAAAGAAACCGCCCGACATCTTCTGATGCCAATCTTTTCCGAACGGAGAAAATAGTGTGTTACGGAGATTGCGAACGAGAACCCACGGAGAAAGGTGGATTCGGAGCAGAAGTTAGGTTTAAATTTAGCGACGCGCCTGATACACTATATAAATAGGAGATAGAAGATGAATAGGTTCTGATTCTCAACACACTGTGGTTGAGAAGAGAAGAAGAGAACCAAGTTCCAGAGTCGCAGACTCGCTATGCCTCCCGTGGAACTGTGTTTCAGAACCTACTCGAAGCGTGCCCTAATTGCACTGACCCAATTACAAAATCATCCCTCCAGTGTGCAATTACACTTCCACCCAGTCGAGATCTAGGGGTGCCGATAGATAATTAATTAGACAGGAAGAATTTATTATTATTAGTATTATTCATAAAAAGAAAATGCAAATGATTGTAAATATATTATTTGACTGAGAAAAGATATAACGAAAAAATAAAACTTAGTTGAATTTGTATAATAAAATAAGGTTAAATATGTTTCTAGTTTCTGTATTTTTTGAACTTGATTTTGATTTCTATACTTTAAAAACTAATTAATTAGTTTTCAAATATAAAAAAAGATATATAAACTTAATCCTTATTCCAACTTTATTAATGAATAGAAAATTTAGATATAAAACATATTTTAAAAACATTTAAGTATTGAGTTCATCAATTTGAAAATACAAGAACCAAATGTAAATTTCAAAAAAAAAATATGAATACAAATATTTTTTTTCCTTTAAAATATATTCAACAAATAAATCTATTTTCATGAATTTAGTGACTTAAATTAAATCATTAAAATTTTAGAAATCTATTTATTTTTTTCTTATCTTCATAAATTTATATAAATAAAAATAGGAATATTAGATTGGTTATGATCATACTATGTATCAATATCATTATTTGTTATTTTCAAAACTGTTATCAGTACATAGTAAATTCACTGTAAATATTGTATTGATACTTTTAATGTGACCCACCTACTTGAGTGATAATTAGACATGATGGTTATAAGTAACCTATAAATAATTGTGAGACTTTTTGTTTTTATCATAATATTAAATAATTGGAAAATCAATATTAAAATTATTGAATAGAACTATAGAGGACAAATAACATCCTCTTATATTTCACTAGTTTCTTCTGAACTAAATATTTTTTTACTATTTCTTATAATTTAATGTATCTTAAAAATAAAACCTAAAAGATGGTGTCATTGTTCAATGTAGTTCATCAAACTTTTGTGATGCCTAGAACTGTGTTATTGTGTCAAGTGAGAATTTGACTTTTGGTTTTGTAAGAGATTGATTGGTCTTTCTGTTTAGTGACAATATTTTGGTGAAATAAAAGCACCATTGAGTATTTTATATTCTTTATTTGGTTATAGTTTTTATAAAATTAAAGTTAGAGGAGAAAGAGAGAAGTATTCAATACTTTCATATTTGTTTTTAGTTGTCACAGAGAGGGATGATGATATATAATGTGTTTTTCTTTGGTCTTTTAAACAACCTAAATATGTTTTGAAGGTATATTACAACTGAAGTATAATTTGATAAACTAGCACCAACTTATATTTACTATACAAAAGAACAATCTAAACCCTACAGAATTTAACCTAATTTGTGTCTTATAATTTGTATTTTTTTTTCGGATTAATAACTTGTTTCCATTTACTTATAATGCATAGTAGTTTGTGATAAATTTTTCTGAATATTTAACACCCTTAACTCAAATTTAAGATTGCATAGTAAAAAGTACACATATAGACTAATAATTGATTAATCTATGTATATAACTATTTATTTTCTAACTATAAAGCAGTGACAATAGAATAAATAAATCTATGCCTATACACATTTTTAATCTCTCTCTCTCTCTCTCTCTCTCTCTCTCTCTATATATATATATATATATATTAGTTGTAATGTAATGTAATTTGCTGGTAGAAAAACAATACTGACATATATGTATGTCATGTAAGTAGAATTCAAAAATTTGTCCTTACTTATGTTTTGTGTTGGTAGAATAATAACACCTATGTCTATTCAATATAAGTAACATTTAAAAATAACATTTACCTATTTACCTATAAATATTCAATAGTACAAGTAACATTTAAAAAAAACATTTACCTATTTACCTATAAATATTCAAATTGTACAAGTTTACTAATGCCATTAAACCGTATAATTTTCTTAAGATTAAATGTAGAAAAATTATTTAAAAAAAGTTTAGTGTTCATGTAGTATTTAATCTATATAAAAAGGTGTGAATATTCTAAGGAAAAACAGAACAATAATCATTTTTTAAAATATTTGTTCAACTACAAAAAGCAAGATATTAGTGGATATATGATCACAATAATATATTTTTTTATTCATAAAACAAGTTAATATTGGACAAATCTAAAAAGACTCTTTCACTCTCAACTTATTATTTTATTTTATTTTATAATTTATGTGTTAGACTTTTGAATCTAACATTGTCCGAGTGTTATGTTACAATATTTATAAACACAAGTATGAAACTGATTATGTTATTTATTTATTTTTTAATTTGTATCAATTGTCCAAAATTACTTTGTATTATATATATATATATATATATATATATTTTAATCTAAAGCATTATGTCAATGCTGTGAATATGGAAATTTTGACAATGGGACAATATGATAATTCAAGTTGAACTGGGATAAATTCTAAATAATTTTAATATTATTTAAAAAGATAAAATTTAAATTTAACTCAACATATACTAATTTAATAAAGTGAATTTTGAACTCAAATAATCATATTATTTTTTTATATATATATATATATATATATATATATATATATTAATTTAATTATATGTTTGTGAAATCTTTGGCGTTGCATGAAGTTCAGTTAAGTAATTAGTAATTGATTAGAGTTGAAAAACGAAGACTTTGATATCTAATTTAGAATGTAATCTTTAAAAGACTTTGATTTTTTTTATTTGAAAAGGATTTATTTAAATTCAAGAAATAAATTTTTTTAATTTTATTCTGAATATCTCACTTATTTTCATGGTAAAAATTTACTCAATTTAAACACAGCAAAATTTGTTTTTGAATAATAAAAAGTTAATAAGTCATGTTACAGTTATTTTCTAAGTGAATCATACAACCATAATTGCATTTTACATAAATAAATAAATCATAATAGCAATCAGTTATTGAAATAATCTCTAAAATCAATTCATCTCAATCATTGTTCATCCTCTCATCTCAAAACATTGTTTACTTTTATATTATAATATACTAAAAAAATGACATTTGCACTTCTCTAACTTAATTTTAAATTTTTATTATAAATCTTTACTTTTAAGTGTATCTTATACACTAATTCCATAATTAATTAATGAACATGTCAACCACCTTGAACTATCTTGCTTCTCAGGCACCATCTTCTTAAGTGTTTAACCACCGTTTCAGTCTATCATTTTTTCAGTTCTAGATAGCATTATAGTATTTTTAAGTATATTAATAATTAAAAATAATCTTATACCATAATACATTTTAAGATATAAATTTAATTATAATATAATTTACATAATTAAAAATATTTATTTATTACAAGTTTAATCATGCAGTAATTTTTAAGCCAGTGAACCTGCTGAAACATTAATTTAGCCTTTGACATAATTGTTCTTAAAGATGGAAAGGCTGCAACTAACTATGCAATTGACTTTTGGTTTCTTGAATATCTGGATGAATTTGGAACACAAGCTTCCAAAGTGAACGTTTATTTGAAAAATATCTTGGGTACTCTGATCGTGCTCCATACATCACTTCAGGATTCATGCCCATACCCTTACACTCTTTCTTCTTCTAGCTGCCTCACATGGCATCAACTACTCTCTCCAGCTTCAGACTCTCCGTGTTCAACCCACTGCACCATCAACGGAAAAAGAGGCCAAAATCTCTACTCTCGTCTTCTCGCACCAATCCCCGTCTTGTTTCTTCCATTAACAGTCATTTGGTGCTCACACGTGCCACATATCCGCTTCTCCGGTCTCATTCTACTCCCAAGCGCAGATTCCACGTGAGGACTCCCCCAAAGATTTCATTTCATCAAAGTTTGATGCTTTTAGTCTAATTTGACTAAATATTCATATGGGCAGGTTGGAGTGCAGAGAGAGTATTCTGATGGGGAAAGCTCTGAGTCGCTTGTTTCTGACGCCACATACCAAGAGGAATTTTCTTGGTCTTCTGTAATTCTTCCGTATGTTTTCTGTCACTGTTTCTACAAAGGAGAGGAGTGACATTTTGGAGGGAAGAGTGAAAATTTGTCTCTCTATGAATGTGCCTACGAGAAAAGCAACCTATATATCAATTCTACTCTAATAATCAAAGTTTATAATTTTAAAATGTATAATAAGTTTATTTCATCCTCCAATTAATCAGAATTTTATTTCAAAATTTAGGTTTCTGTTCCCTGCATTGGGTGGCTTATTATTTGGTTATGATATTGGTGCCACCTCCGGCGCTACAATCTCACTGCAGGTAATTTTGTTATTCAGTGTCTTTATATTGCAGCTTAGTAGTACTACTTGAGTAAACTTTTCTATATACATTTGTAGTAGAAGATAGGAAAGTAAAATGCATTAAACTTCTTCACATGTTAAAATCAACTTTTGTATCTTAGCTTTCGTAAAAGTTAATTGAAAAGTTTTAAGTTGATTTTAGCTTTTCGCCAAAATCACAATTCGTTTTACTTTTTCATTTTCTTTTTCTACAAGTGTTTACAGAAATTTTTGTTCAAACAGGATTAAATTTAGCTCTTTCTACTCTTAGTGCAGAAATGTAATCAATAATTTTTCATTTTGTTGATTTGGATCCACAGTCACCCGACCTTAGCGGAATAACATGGTTCAATCTTTCTGCCATTCAGCTTGGACTAGTGGTATGATTTCAGCATCATAATTCGATAACTTATTGCAATTTCATGGAAAAGTTATTGTCATCAATACATTAGAATGTGATTGCTGCCATGAAAATAGGTTAGTGGTTCCTTATACGGGGCTCTTTTTGGCTCACTTCTTGCATATGCCATAGCTGATTTCCTTGGTAAGAGCTTTTACTAATTATATTTTCCCGCAACTGAATCTTCTTTAGATTGTTTCTTATTGAATGTATTAAGTCTACTAAAACCCCAGGGAGGAAGCGACAACTCATTACTGCAGCACTGTTGTATATATTTGGTGGTGTGGTTACTGCCTATGCACCAGAACTTGGTGTTCTCTTAGCAGGAAGGCTGCTTTATGGACTTGGTATAGGTTTGGTAGGCTACTTTGACCTGTAATATTTTTGCAATGTGGATGATTCTTGCACCATCTTACAAGTGAATTGTATTACAGGCCATGCATGGGGCTCCTTTGTATATTGCAGAGACTTGTCCATCACAAATCCGCGGTACCCTAGTATCGTTAAAAGAACTCTTCATTGTCCTGGGGATTCTGGTATTGCATTGTCTTTTATGTTTCTTATTAACTAAAGAATTTACTGTGGTGGGAGGGAACTGATCTTTTATGTTATGCAGTTGGGTTATTTTGTGGGAAGCTTTCTGATTGATACAGTTGGGGGATGGCGGTTCATGTATGGATTTAGTGCTCCAGTTGCTGTATTAATGGGGCTTGGAATGTGGACTCTACCCCCTTCTCCACGTTGGTTGCTTCTCAGAGCAGTGCAAGGAAAAGGTTCTTTTCAAGATTTGAAGGAAAAGGCCATTTTTTCCCTGAGCAAACTAAGGGGTCGACCACCTGGTGATAAAGAATCTGAGAGGCAAATAGAAGATACCCTTCTCTCATTGAAGTCTGCCTATGGAGAACAGGAATCAGAGGGGAATTTCTTAGAGGTGTTTCAGGGTCCCAATCTGAAAGCTTTCATAATTGGTGGAGGACTAGTGTTATTCCAACAGGTAGGTCAACTTTGGTGCAAGAAGTCTCTTGATACTGAAGGGAATGTAGTGAAACTTTTGTTTTTTGTCTGATTAGTCACCTTATTACAATAGATAACAGGTCAACCAAGTGTTCTGTATTATGCAGGCCCAATTCTTCAGGTACATAATCCTTATACTCATTTCTACTTTGATGTGTTGTGACTGGAATCCGTTCTTTTCCATCTAGCTCACTTCATATTATATTCTGTCATCAAAATCCAGAGTGCTGGATTTTCTGCTGCATCTGATGCTACAAAAGTTTCAGTTGTTATTGGCTTCTTCAAGGTATACCTATTTAGATTTGTCCTACCAAGGAATAGGGATCACTTTGTGACACTGATGATAGTTTTTGTGACTGATGAGCGTGTAGTTACTAATGACTTGGATTGCTGTCCTAAAAGTTGATGATTTGGGGAGAAGGCCTCTGCTGATTGGAGGTGTCAGTGGCATTGTAGGAATTCCATCTCATATTAAACTAAAAGATTCCTAATATACTGCAACTTGTCGTATGCAAATGGTCATTTGGTTTTCTTTAATTTCTGCAGGCCCTCTCTTTAGTTCTTCTTTCTGCTTATTATAAATTTCTTGGAGGGTTCCCACTTGTTGCTGTTGGAGCTTTACTTCTTTATGTTGGTTGCTACCAGGTAAATGTCTCCTGGCCAGCTTTGGTCATTGGTCCTGCTGCTTTCATTATCATATTCAACCTGGAGATGAACTTCTTCTGCAGTATTAATTAATTTTGGCTATACATTTTGGATACTAGAACGAACATAGGTTGACATGCATTCAGAGACCTCTGCTTCCAGCAAAAGCTCCTGGCCACAAATAAAAATTCTGATTTAATGCTATTGTTTATGAGATCAATTCGATTGATCCAAATACTGCGGTTATTTATGTCAAATTGCTTTTGCATTGTAGATATCATTTGGGCCGATAAGTTGGTTGATGGTATCAGAGATCTTCCCACTTCGCACTAGAGGGAAGGGGATTAGTCTGGCTGTTCTTACCAACTTTGCTTCAAATGCTGTAGTCACTTTTGCATTCTCTCCATTAAAGGTTTTAGATTCTTTACTTTTGTTTTATACTTCTATTCAGGATAAATTTATCATTTTAGTATGTCTGCTCTTGTTGTTTCTAATCCGCACTGATTTCTGCTGCAGGAGCTTCTAGGAGCAGAAAATCTTTTTCTCCTTTTTGGGGCTATTGCTATTCTATCACTTCTGTTCGTTATCTTTTCTGTCCCAGAAACAAAAGGCTTGAGTTTAGAAGATATAGAATCCAAAATCTTGAAATGACAGCTAATCTAGAATCTTTTTATGTGAATGCTGTATATTTTGGTGAGTATGTATGGAATTTGATATCTCTAACCAAGATACTCAAATCATGTTTTTAGTATTCATGATTCAATTGCCACGAGGGTTCCCATGCTAATGTTGTTTCTTACAGTTTCCGTCAGTGATTTGCCATCAGTCTTTATCACTAATTTTATTCTAAAATTTGACTGACAAAATTGATTAATATTTCCTATCTTGTGATGACGAACTTGTATTTCCTCTAATTTTGGAGGTCAAGTTTGATTCGGGAATTATTTTGAAAAATAAATCTAGTGCGCCTTTGTTTCTTGATGTGCTTGTGTAATGCTGCCACACTTTTGATGCGAACTTGCTCTAACACGTATGAATGGGATTCAGAACATATACACACCTTATTTGTCATGGCTAACATTTGCGTAAAAATTTGGTGCGCATTCCACACGGGTTGGACTATTTGGTGGAGATCATTTCATGCGAGAAAATGCACAGTCGAAAATTCTTTACGTGCATTTAACCTTTAATTTTCTGTTTTCATATGCATGGTTTGTCATTCAAGCTTCAGTAGTTGCAGGTTCTATTTTCATATGTAAAATTAAAATTAAACAAACATTTTGACGTTGTTAGATGGAAAAATAATGATTGTTGTAGTGAATGCAAATGCTGTTCAACAAATTTTCGAAAAAAACTAGATAGTCATTTAGGGGGGGAAAGGTAAAGAAGGTGAAGATTTGAATATACTTTTACCTTAATGGTGATTAAATAATACTACCTAGTAAATTAAATTTAATACGTTCCAAAAGAGAGATGATATTTTGAAATCTCCTACGTTTGCGTGACACGTACTTATCCTCACCTGAGTCCTTATTAAATTCAGAGAAACAACTATTAAAGTTCACGAATGTAGTAATTAAACAAATCCTCGATGACAGCTATAATACTGGTGAAATGAGTTTGAAAAAGTGGGTATGTTCATAAGAATACTCAGTGGCGAAAATGAAACTGATTGTATAATATGTAATGTAATACAAATGTACAACACAATTTATTACATACAAATTAAATTTACAAATATACTGAAATTACACACAATTGTCGGGTACATGCATACATGCGTAAAAACGTCGAACACAAAAACGTATAGGAAATACATCATGGAGGCTTTCAATTTGCCTGAAGAATTCGGCCATTGTTTTCTTCCTGGGCCACTGTATAGTCTGGATTTTTAGAACAACAGAGACCAAATGCGATCAGTTAGACAGTATCATATTACAAAATTGCATGAAGAGGAGATAGATAACTAATGAGTTGGTATTGCTATGTTACCTTGCTGGGCATTGTAAGATACAGGGATTTGAGATAAAGTGCGAGAAACACCGGTAGATACTGGCATTTCAGACGAAGAAGCACGAGAAGCATTGGAAGATGATGATGGCATTTGAGATGACATACGAGTAGTACTGGTAGTAGCAGCAGCAGTAGTAGGGTCTGCATATTTTGCAGGTTCCTCAGTTCGAAGCAAAGAAGTGACAGCTTCTCTCACCTTCTCCATCACGCCTGCATCACCAGGAGTTCTCCTGGGACTCATTGCTTCAGATATCACCTGAGACAACGCCCTCTCATCTTCCCCCGGCTCCAATTTGTTCAATAAGTACTCTTTCATGGACACACCCTTATCCCATATCTGCGCTGTGGGGCTTGTGTTCTTCCCACTCAGTGGGCTAGCAGGTGATGGTGCTGAAGCCACTGGAGCTGATGTAGTTCGCGGAGTGGTTGTAGGAAATTGGGAAGTTACTCTTGCAGGGGGAGTACGAGGAGCTGAATAGGACAAAGAACTGTTGCGAGTTGTTTTTGGTGCAACTGTTGATGATGAAGGATGATCATGAAGCTCTGAGGGTTTAGACACAGTAAGACCTTGAAATTTAGGGGTTACATAAGCAGCATCTGGTTTTTTAGCTTGAACTGTTGACTGTTTAGGTGCTACCGTTTCAGTGGTTGGCTTGTTTGAACCAGAAGGAGTACTAGTATTAGTATAAGTGTTATAAGTATTAGTGTTAATATTAATATTAGAAGCAGTGCTAGGATTTGAAGTGGTTGATGTTATTGTTGTTGCAGGTTGTGTTGTTCTCTTGGACAAGGAACGGGATAGTGACTTTTCAAGATCTTGCTCCACTATGTGTTTGTCACTGCTTGATATAACATGTTTCTCAGGGATCATAGGATTTGCTCTTGGACTTATACGCTGCTTTTCACTTGCTTTGTACACTATAGGTGCCTTCTCTGATTCGTACACTGAGATGTTGATAATGAGACAACAATTTTAGATTTTTAATGATTAGGAAGAAAAAACAAATAATGAATGAGGTGTTGTATGATGATGTATATTACTAGGAGCTCCGAGAAATTCAGCATCTTCTTCTACTACTGCATCACCTTCTACGCCAGTAGCAGATGAAGGACTACTAAGGTTGCCATCCTCATGTTTTTTCTTGCTGAGGCTGTGGCGTAGTTTCTTGGCCTTCTCCTTCACTTTGGTGAGAACTGATTTCTTCTGATTCTGGGAATGGTCGTCTTCTGAGTCATGAGACCTCAACCTTTGAAAGAAAGGGGAGTTGGAGGAAGAGGTGGAGGAGGGGGAGGAGGAGTAGGTTGGTGATTGCTTACTAGACTTGGAGGACTCGCCTGCTGAACTTCAAAACAATAATAAGAATTTTCCATGTCTCATTCAATCCAAACCATAAATAACAAACAAAACATTATAAATATTTTCATACCATATGGTATGATTCTTAAAATGACCATGACAAACTTAACAAGTATGTCATATATCAAAGTATCAGAACTGTTTATATTTTTGGCTAAAGACATGTTAGGAAAGGGTTACCTCGAAGGAGTTGTTCCATGGTGTGGATGGTAGGGGGAGCTTTGGTAGTTTCAACCTGTCTCTGAGGGCGTTCGAGTTGAGCCATTTCTCTCTATGCAGTTCACAATTTGCATCAACCTTGGAAGAACTCTGCTTTTATATTTTGTTGTATCCGTGGACAATAAGAGGCAGAAATTTAACACAGAAATGAATTGTGCTCATGCAATTACTTCCGGGGTTCATGCACTACGCAATGTTTAATATCCAAAAACACACCATTGAGTTCCACCTATGGACCCTCTTTCTACACGTGTGCACTAACAATTTTCCTTTCTACTAAACCTCACAAATAACCACTCCCTAAATTAGTAATTTGACCAAGCCGGGATGAGAAAAACTATTGAACCTCTTCCACTCTTGAGGTAGAACCATCGACAAACTCAAACACTACATATTAGTTAAATATTTTGTGTTCGTTTATATATGCCACGACATAATATGAATATAGATATTAATATAGAATGCAAATTTTTTTTAAGAAAACAGAGGTTATAACAATTAGTGTATAATATCTGACACTGTTATCTACATTTTCAATGAGACCAGCCACCCCTTTCCATGTGTGTAATGATCCAAAGAAACATGGAGTAATTTTTCAGGAGTTCGTGATATCTGCATATATTAGAAAAAATAAATTTTTTAAATCTTCCAAAATAATTAAGACTATGTTGTTCATCAAAACTTATCTTTTAAATCCTAAATACTGATCATTAAAGAAAAACAATGTATATCAAAAGAACAATGATAACTTTTGATGATGATGAATCCAGATCAACCATGAAGACTATTTACAGAACCATGTTACGGTAATGTTTATGACTATTAAATATGACCACTTGAAATAATTTGTTGCACAAACTTTGTAAATATATTAGTGTGTGTATAGGACACTCATTCTCATTTCATGACAGTGTTATATAATTTTTTTTAAGGGGTACTTGAGTACAAGAAGACAAGTATATAAAGATTTTAACATTAAATATATAGAATGTCTTTAATCCATAAAATGATAACAAAAATATTTTGCATAGAATTATGCACAAGGTTCCAACTAAGCTGTCTTTTTAGAAAAACTCAGTGTAAACAAATCTTGTAAATAACATTTCTACAAGATATAAGAAAATCGATACAATATAGAAAGGAAAGATAGGATTTGATTATTTCATAATCATGTTGATGTTAAAGGGTTGAGATTATTGAAAAAAAAAAAAAAAAATAATTTTGTATTCTGCTCTAATAAAGAGACACTAGAAAAGTTTATTTAGAAGATCGAATGAGAAGTTATATGATGAAAGACTAGTTATCGATCATCGAGACAAAACTTATGAACTCATAAAAAAAAGTTATATTGAATACAGTGTTGAAAGATTATTAAGTAAGAAAGTATAGAAGAATAACTATCAAAAGTTATCTATATATATAGGAATTTTATATAATTTTTAAAGATGTGACAAAAATGCTAAATGGTTAAAGTTGAATATGAAAATGACCGAGAGAATATTAGTATTATTGTTCTTTGTTTACCAATTTTTTAAATTTGTTTGCCTTTTCACTTCTTTTATGTTTCATTTAAAATCTCAAGTAATTTGTATTTTATAATTTGTTTCCTTTTTTCTTAGTCTTAACTCTTGCGCTTTACATTATGTTTATGTTTTTTATTTACTTTTATGATCACCATTTTCCTTTATTTCATCAAATTTTCTTTTATGTTAACTTTACTTTCAAATTTTTTACCTACAATGAACAAATTTTATATGTATGTTTATCTTAAAAATCAAACATCTCAAAATATATATAAATAGTGTTGCCAGAATTATTTAGTTGACATTTCCAATTTTTGACCTTATCTAATAAGTTTCACAATATATTTGATTTACTTCATTTGAAAACTTTTTGAAAGTTACTAGTTGAAATATAAAAAAAATCACAAATTAATTACTTTTATATGATAACTTTCTATTACATTCCTGTACTAAAAATCCATCCAAAATAATAGTTTGAAATTTTGGTTATTTCTTTTGTAAAAATATTATTATATTATAATACTTTATAAGATTGTACATTTTTTTAACACTAGGAATGAAGGGACTCGATTTTCATTATTATAAAAGTGTCTGGAAAAAATGTAATAAGAATAAGGTCTTGGTTGATTTTGGTTTTCATTTTTTAAAATTTGGCTTTGAAGCTGTTTGGAAAAAAAAAAAAAAAAAGTTTAACATCACTTTTTATATAAATGAAATGAATGAAAACTTTTTTGAGAATTTCATAGAAAGGGAAGAAACTTGTTTTGGAGTGATAAAGAGGATAAAAGAAGAATTCATAAGTGGTGAATATTTGTGGGAAATTTAAGGTTGTCTCTATATTTTTTGCAGATTTCTCAAAACAAGAAGAACACATTTTTGTTTTCTGTTTTCTGAGTACTATTTTAGGACTGATTTCTGGTACCTCAGTTACTGCTATGCTATGCATGGTCTCCTCAGAAGCCCAACATTGCTCAGGATTCCCACCAGAAATGGCATCATCAAAAGTCGCTTTTTTGGATCAGAACAACAAAGATATGCTGAACTCATTGATATATACGCTCGCGATAGAGCGTTGCTCCTTGGCAAGAAGCTTCACGCGAGGTTAATCACCAAAGGTTTATGTTGTTTCAACGTAATTGCTTCTAACCTCGTAACCTTCTATGTGTCCTGTGGCCAACTCTCCCACGCGCGAAAACTGTTCGACAAAATTCCCACAACAAATGTTCGCCGCTGGATCGCCCTCATTGGCACGTGCGCTCGCTGCGGCTTCTACAATCTCTCCCTCGAGGTGTTCTCTGAGATGCAAGCCGTTCAAGGGCTTACGCCAAACTATGTATTTGTCATCCCCAGCGTTCTCAAAGCTTGCGGCCACGTTGGGGATCGAGTCACAGGAGAGAAAATGCATGGGTTGATTTTGAAGTGTTCGTTCGAACTGGATTCTTTTGTGTCCAGTGCTTTGATCGTTATGTATTCAAAGTGTGAGAAAGTTGAGGACGCACGCAAGGTGTTTGATGGGATGGCTGTGAAAGACACGGTGGCTCTAAATGCTGTTGTTAATGGGTATGTTCAACAGGGTGCTGCAAATGAGGCACTGAGTTTGGTGGAAAGGATGAAGTTGATGGGTTTGAAGTCAAATGTGGTGACTTGGAACTCTTTGATTTCTGGGTTTTCACAGAAGGGTGACCAGGGAATGGTGTCTGAGATTTTTAGGTCGATGATTGCAGATGGGTTGGAGCCTGATGTGGTATCATGGACTTCTGTTATATCTGGTTTTGTGCAGAACTTTCGTAATAACGAGGCATTTGATGCGTTTAAGCAAATGTTGAGTCACGGGTTCTGCCCAACTTCAGCTACTATAAGCACCCTTTTGCCTGCTTGTGCTACTGCAGCAAGAGTTAGAATTGGGAGAGAGATTCATGGCTACGCTTTGGTAACTGGGGTGGAGGGAGATATATATGTAAGGAGTGCTCTTGTTGACATGTATGCAAAATGTGGGTTCATTTCTGAAGCAAGGAATTTGTTTAGTAGGATGGCTGAGAAGAACACGGTTACTTGGAACTCCATAATTTTTGGTTTTGCGAATCATGGGTATTGCGAGGAAGCCATTGAGCTCTTCAATCAGATGGAGAAGGAAGGGGTAGTCAAACTGGATCATTTAACTTTCACGGCAGCCCTCACTGCATGCAGTCATGTTGGAGACATTGAACTTGGACAGAGCCTGTTCAAGATTATGCATGAAAAATACGGTATTGAGCCACGGATGGAGCATTATGCGTGCATGGTGGATCTTCTTGGTCGAGCAGGGAAACTCGATGAAGCTTATTGCATGATAAAGACAATGCCCATTGAACCTGATTTGTTTGTGTGGGGTGCATTACTGGCTGGATGTAGAAATCACGGGCATGTGGAGCTTGCGGAGGTGGCTGCTCTGCATTTGAAGGAATTAGAGCCCGAGAGTGCTGCAAACCGTCTTCTGTTGTCTAGCGTATATGCGGATGCAGGCAAATGGGGAAAGGTTGAGAGGATCAAGAAAAGGATAAAGAAGGGAAAACTCAGAAAACTTCAAGGTTTGAGTTGGATAGATAATTTATAAGTTATAACATTATAGGTTGGTAGAGGCCATAGGTTTTGCTTCATGAAGAGAATGGTGCACCTAAAGATATAATTTTGGATGTATCGTTTTGTGCTCCTCTAAGGCAACATTTCCATAACATGCTCCACTGGACCTAAGCAATATCTTGTCCAGATACCTGCATCCTTTTTAGATATTCAATACGATGGAAGGAGAAGGAGAGAAGTAGCAGTACCATTTCATTGTCTAGATTAGATATTTTACAAAGGAATAGATAGCTCCATGAATACCTTACAGAAAAAGGTGTTGAAACGGAAGTGTCACTCCACTCCTTTCATCGTTTAGGCATTCTCCTATTTAGAATGATAGTAAAAAAGGGATGAAAACAACTGAAATGAAGTATGGATAGAGGTAGTCATTTATATTTTGTCATAAAAAATATTAAAATAACTGTAGGTTAAATTTATTGATTTTTATAATATATATTTTAATTGACAGTGTAATTTTTTAAACTAATAATATGGAAATATTAAACTCCAAAAATATTCAAATATGAAATGGTAACTTCGTTATATTTCATTTAATTTCATCTCATTTTCATTTCATTTGTCAACATTTAAATAGGAGGACAGGAATATTGACAGGATTTCAGTCCCTTTTCAAAATGCTAATTATTAGCATACAGAATACCGGTTAAACATCAAAGAGTGATTAAAAAATATGTTGATCTCCTCATTTTCAAACAAAATTCCACAAAAGATTTATTTGGGCAACACAAGGCACAAGTTCTTCTATTGCATATCACATACTTGCAATGGAGTGAACGAGCACGGAGAAAGATTCTTCTTGAAACGAATAATTTGCTTCATTCTTCACCAAGTTGTATGTTCATGCGAAAACGACCTGTGGTCCACTTTTTATATCTAAAGCATTACTCGGAGACCCTAAAACTTTAATCTATTTTTTCCAAGAAACCTAATCCACTAAAGCCATTTGTGCCTTTGTGTAAGATTCCAAACCTCCAGTATTCTTTTTTATTGATTTTAAAGGAGAATGTGCCCATTGGGTGCCTTTTCTCTTAATCCATACAACTTTCCTTTAATTGACCTCCAACTAGGTGTCCTTGCACTTTGAATCTTTAGCTACTTTTTATCTTTTTCTTAAGTAATTCAATTCGCAAAGCAGCTCCAGGAATTTGCAAAATTAAATAACAAGACTTATCACTTCTGACTATGAACAGTTCAATATATAAATGATTATTTGCCCAAAAGTACAAAAGAAAAGTACATATCGTTCTTCTCAATGCTCAAAATAGACTTGTACCTTACTCGTAATCTTTTAATCGATAAACCATAGACGGACGTTTGATCATTTACACCTAAAAGACAGCAGTGCCCTATAAGTGAATAATGTTATGGGTTAAACAAGAATTCTCCAGGTTGGGATATGTGTGTTCTGCCTCTATATATATCCACGGTACAAATCCCCGTTCTAGTCCCGGTGACCATTTAACATAGAAGCCTACAGCACCCAATTTAAGAAAATGGAACATCCCTACCAAACGAAATAATGATCATGAGCTTTAAGATAAAGAAAAAACATTTAATGCCAAATCATGGTATAAATGTTTGCTGTCTGTTGTTCTGTATCTTTTATTCAGTGGTTCTGAAAAAGAGATTTAAAACATTCAGGATTACACAATATAAATAAAACCTATAATTTATGAATCAGAGAACTAGTTAAGAATTTACTTTAGAAACAGCTGCCTAGGCAGGCCAGAAGAAATAAGCCAGAATTCTTGCCATACAATTAGGTGACAGGAATTACATATGCGTGCCAAGAAGTTTGCAAATCTGCGCACAGGGTACACACTACTGACTCAGATTGTAATCTAGCACCATATAGTCTTCTTCATATACTTCCTCAATATTCCATTTGTATGAATTACAGGTTAAGCGTCAATGCAGCTATTCCCCTTCTCAGAAAGCTACTAGAAAAAATCAAGCGGTCCAATCTACAAAAAGAAAATTCATAAGTATATTTTCACGGCCATAAAAGCAAATTTGATGGCATTAAAATGCAATCATTCACCAACAACAACTGAGAATGTCGTAGAATCTAGCAGTGCAACATAAATTGAAATGAAGATATGCACATCAAACCTCCTAAACGAAAAAGAAAGTATCACAAGAAGATCCAACGAAATATACTTCCCACATCAAACAGTACATATCACTACCCCTCAAAAATCGGTTCAAACACCATAAGCTAATTCACATTTCAACAAATTTGAGACTCGTGGCCAATTTGTGAGGAGAAATTATTACATGATCCAGAACTACTACATTCTGTGGCTTCAACTAATCCCTACGTGACACTTAACTGAACATTTCAATTAATGAAAAAGAGTTAATAAACTTAGTCATGTGCAGATAGCCTTAGATCATGTAATAATAATTTCTCTAGCAAGTAGTACCAGCAAATATAATAATTTCTCCATGGAGTGAAAGCCATAGATCAATCATTTGCTTTAAAGTTGATATCATAAAGATTCAGTACCTCCAGAGAACAAACAAACAACCGCACTTATTGCCAAATTTTAAGACAATTAACAAGCCACATAGAAAACAGAGCATTCAATTTGCTCTCAAGCAAGATGCAATTTAAACACATGAAAGTTCCATAAAGAGTGTTGAAATTTCAATCAATTGAGCTACCATATGATGGAGATGGCTGACCTTAGAGGTTCATTTATCACTGGGAGCAAGGTGAGTCCAATCCCTTTGGTGCAGCATGTTGTAAGGATGGTAAGCTGAGGTGGCGGAAGAAGTAGGCATAGGGATGCCCATGTGGCCATGGGCATGGGGCATGCCGAGGACAGGCATGGACATCATGGGAGGAGGATAGGGCATGGACATCATGGGAACAGGGAGATGAGCACTGGCATGGCCATGGGAGTGACCATGGGAATGGGCACTGGGAGGAGCAGAGTCGTGCAAACTCTGAGGCACAGGTGTGGAAGCGAATAACTGATCCGATGAAGAAGGACCTTCGTTCGAGAGACCCTGCATCCGCTTCAGGTAAAGCCGATACTTCTGAAGATGGCTCGCCACATTCTCGCGGGTCAACCCTTCAACGTTCATCAACTGCATAATCGTCTTCGGCACCGCGTTCTTGATCCCAAGGTGCGCCACAACGTCCACGAATCGCTTGTGCAGCTGCGGGGTCCACACTAGCCGCGGCCGCTTCACCGCCGTCCGCTCCCCCGAGTTCTCCGTCCGCACAGCCGAGTCCGCCTCCTCCGCCACGCACTCGATCTTCCGATGCTTCCGGGATTCCGACCCCGACCCGTCCCGATCGGTGTCCTCGTCCTCCTCCTCGTCGTCCTCCTTCTGGTGGTGGTTGTTGGAGGAGGAGAAGGCCTGGTGCACGCTCCCGCCGCCGCGGAGCGTAGAGAGCGTGTTGCGGGAGGCGCGGTTGACGTCTAGGGCGGTGCGCTGGGGCTCCGGCGATATGCTGAAGGCGGTGGCAAGCTCCAGCGGAATCAGCGGCTGAGAGAGAGGCGTGAGATCGTTGGCGGTTGGGAGACCCACCTCCCACTCCATGACGCGCTCTTCATCGTACTCGCTCGTCTTCACCTCTTCCCCCATTCAGTTAGTTGTTGTAACTGTCAAAACAAATTTAACCGCCTCTGACACACTCTATGTCCCAACCCAAACAGAAACACAAACACAGATATATAAATATCTGTCTCTGAAACACTCAAAAAGTGTATCGGATTTGGATCCGAAGAGTGAAAAGGTGAGAAGATAGAATTGGATAATAGATAGAAGAAAGAAGATTCTGGAACGGAAACGGAAAAAAATTGTTGCAATTGTGTCCTGAAGATATTTGGCAGATTCGGCCGTGTGTGGTGGCGACAGGGAAAGTGTGGGTGAGGAAGAGGGATTATGAATAAATAATGATAAAGATGAATGAAATAATGCTGCTAATTTTTTTTCTCAATTTTAATTTCATAAAATTCTGAAAAGGAGAGAAAAAGTGCAATATCTTATTCCAGATGGGTGTTGGGTTGGTGCCGACGTGGACGACTTAGCCAGATATTTTTGATCCTCTAAATATCTATCTCTCTTCTTTTTTTTTTTTTTTTTTTTTTTTATTATTATTATTATTATTATTATTATTTCTATATTATTAATATTTAACCTCCCTTCAAATGAAACCACATACACAGTGCCTCTGCTTTGCCCAAAGTGCCCTCCTCTTCGTGTTTAGATTGCCACCACTCACAACTCACAACCCACGCATTCATCATTCATATATAAATAAATATTCTTCATTTCTTCTCTATTTTAACACATTGTATATAAATAAATATTTTTCTAATATTACCATATTTTTTTCTTTAAAATATTTATATATCGAATGACCATGTGTTTGTATATTCTAAATATGTAGACGGCTTTTTTCTGTAAAATATTTATTTACTGCAAACTTTAAAAATATCTAGTTGTTATAGCTTTTTGATTCTATTAAAAGTGTTTATTAACACTAATCTAAAATATGAACATTAATTAAAACTAGACCTAATACACTAATTGAAGTTTCCGCATGAGATGGACCTTTCCCTTATCCACACCCTTAACTATAGAGACAAAAACAAGGAACCGGCATTAACTAAAAATTTTGAAGTGACGCAAATTAAAAATAAAAATAAAAATATGCACGTTATAAAATAATCTTCAGATTGGTATCATTGTAGAGAATTCTACTTTTAGGTCTTCTTCAATATAAAGATTATTGCATAAGATTTTAATTTACTGTTTTTAGGTTTTATTTTTTGTATCAATTTAAAATTTCATTATAACTTTTACTTCAAAGTTTAAACTCACATTATTTACTTTTTAATAGAAAAAAGATAACTTTGAAATAAATAAAAAATATTCTTATAATTTAGTATTTTACTCAAGATTCCAAGTTTCAAAATTTGGTATTATATTATCATGTTTTAATGAAAAGATTTTATAAAATTTCAATCTTAAATTTATGACCTTATTAAATATAACACTCCATGAATACAAGTTTATATCATTGTATTGTGAATATAGAAAATTGAGTTTCTTTTATGTCCTTTGGAGCAATCATGTTGATAATATTTTAGTAGACTAGTTTATATTTTTATGTATTAAATTTCAACATGTTTTAAATACAGTATAACAAAATTAACCTTAAATAGACTCTTAATTATATTACAAGCCACTTAAATTTAAATCTTAATCAATGTATTTAAAGTTTTAGCTATATAGTAATATCCAGTGAGGATTTTGATAAATACTGTGTCTGTTCAAGGATTTCATAGGGAACAAATTATACATATATTTACTATAATCATGGTAATTAATTTAATGTAATAAATATTTTTACTTTCCATCTATAAATAATTAAAAAAAAAAGCATTGCAGAGCAAAGTTTTGTGGTGTTGACCAGAGCATGTCACGTCAAGAAAGTAATTAGGGTTTTTGAACTTTTTTTCCTTTTCTGCAGAGGAGAATGAGAATGCGTAAAGTTTCCAAAAGCGTGGTGACAAACAGCTGGAAGGGTGATTCAACCAACGGTGTGATTGGTTTTGATTTTTTTCAGACGCGCTTTTTTCTATAATGAAGGTGATTCCACGATTGTGATTGGTTTTGGTTTTTTTCAGATGCACTTTTTTCTATAATGAAGGTGATTCAACTATGGTGATTGGCTTTGATTTTTCAGAACGCGCTTTTTTTCTATGATGAAAGGGATCAAGCGGATTGGAAATCATAGGACGTCACTGGCTAATCCATTTTTCTTTAAAAGAGTTTACCTTTTCGCATTTTAATATTTTAAAAAAATCCTTTACTCAGTGTTTTTCTTCTATGTTTTGTATACATACATATATTATTTTTGATAATTTCTTAAGGATATTTAAAGAACTTAATAAGTGTTATGTGTGAATTGCTTTAAAGAATAGAGTGAAGCAGAATGATTTTTAAAAATGTACACTCCTATTTTCCAATTATTTTATTAGCATAGTTAATTTTTTGCTTTATTATTTATTTATTTTCTCAATTTAATATCTTTGTATTAATAGTACATTCAATCTGAGTTCTTAATTTTAAAAACATAATTATTTAACTTTTATGATTTAATTTAAAGATAGAACAATGTAACTTTTTGTATATTAAAATTATTGTAATTTATTTCATAACTTAACATTTTTTATTAGTTATGAATTATACTACATGTAAAAATTATATTAGGATAAATAAAGGCGGTTACAACATTGGTTACTTAATCATTTTACTTTTGTTCTATTTGAACGAAAAAAGCATATTATTACGTTTTTAAAATTCAGGAAAGTTAATTGAATTTTTATTATTAATAGGTTAAATTAAATTAAATAGATAAGTAATGGGATAAAAGTGTAATTAAGTTTTTTTATTTGTAAAAAAAAAACTAACTGTAGCACCATAGTGAAATGGTTGAGGTTTATATTAAACCTTAATAAACTTTTAGTGTGTCACACATGCCATTTTTAAAATCAAATCAATAAAAATATAAATAAAATGTTTAATTAAGTTTACGAGATTAAGTGAAATAAATAAACATATATGGAGTTTTTATCTAGAATTTGTTGTTAGCATATTCCAATGAATTTTCATCACTCACTGTTATTATAAAAAATTATCGCAATGATCTTTTTGAGGCATTAATTAATAAATTAATATTTTGAAAACAATGGCTTGTTAGTTAGTGTGAAGACTTTGATTATTGTATCTGCAACTTGGCTTCTGCCACCTGGTAAAGCCATTATAAAACTCTTTAAATCTAAAATAAAAAAGTAAATAAGAAGTAGTAGATAACTTTGTTTATTTGATGTGCGTGGAAGATGCAACTGCCACAAATAAAATAACTCACACATATAATTTCAAATCTTTTACTGGACGGGAATAGGATGCGAGGTTTCTATGTGATACTATCAAATATATTAATATATCTTAAGTATTCAATCAAGACAAGATCTACGGTGGAGTACAATTTCGGACGGAAGAGAGAACCACATCTAACAATTTCTATAACTAGTTACTACTGTACATGAGTTTCCTCAAAAGTTATACTATATATTATTTTGGATCATCAGTTTCAGCCTATCTTTACAAAACAAAAGTTAATTTTAGTTAACTGTTTTAAATTAAATATCTTTATTGCATACCAAACAGAGGGTAATTAAGATTATAAACACATAATTTCTTCAGATATAAGACAATACTACCAACAAAGTTGAGATCAGTGGATGTTTTAGACTGATTTTTTACAAGTTTAATTTGTAAAATGTTGCAATAGAGAGTCTAATAAATGGTCAACAAAATACACTAAACATCATTACACCAAACATAACCGTGTTCAAACCAAGCCATAAAACTCACTCACCTTAAATGCTTTCAATGTGTTTCATTTAAAACTAAACTTCACTAACCAAGTCTTAATTTTTGATAGAAAATTTACACCAAAAGAAAACGCACTTAAATTTTATCTAAAAAGGAGCTTAGAAGAGATGCATAACTTACACCAGGAAGGTTGAAAACGCACTTAAGGTGTTTAAAAGTACTTAAATAATAATATCATGCAATCATTTTACAACACTCTTTTCTTGCGGATGTTTATCCTACTTTTGGAGATCCTTTATGCAAGTGCTCATTTCTTTTCCCATTTTAGACGTGATTGAATAAAAACATAAACAATGAGGACTTATCATAGCTATCACAGGAGAAAAGGAAGAGGTAAAGTTGCAACAAAAATTATACTCTTGAAAGGGGAAAGGAAGTCAATAACCATACATGACTAAGAGAGAAGAAAAAAAAAAAGCTGTCCTCGTGTACACAAGAACAGGTCTTCCACATGGCATCATTTTGTACAGTCACGTCCACTTATAAACTACCTCACCATTTTATAATCTTTACACCATAAAAAGGCTTGTATAGTCATATTTCATTTTATCTCCTCTGCAGGGCCCTCAGGTGCATTCAAACATCTGATCAGCCTCATCTCGCTTAAATTCTTTGTATAAACTTAAAGCTACAAAATGTACAGTTCTGCAGTACAACCGACAACTTTATTTCCAACTGGCTACAACCCATCTTCACAGACAGGAAACATAACCTCTTCATTTGGAAAAAGGAACAAGAAGATGCAGCAGCAGCAGCTCACACTAGCCTCAGTTAGCTGTACAATATTATTTTTCTAAGCCACCTAAGCAGGTTGAGGAGACTGAGCAGCAATTCTCCTTTCTGCAACAAAATATACATAACATTTCAGAAACTATGTAATACCTCTACACATCATAAAAATTGCCTTCATTTCATATTAAAGCACCACAATGTCTTGGTCTTCATGCGTGTCTCGTGTATTTATTTAACACTTGGGAGCACCATTTCAGATGAAAGTGCTCCTCTAACACACAAATGGATGGTAAATACAAAAATGTGAGAAAGGCAAATGAAAGGGGCAAGTACCTCCAGCAGCAACAAGTTTCTCTACACGTGCAACGATGTGCTTTCCATAGGTGTACTTCTTCAACGCATTTAAATGAACCTTAATTCGGGAAAGAATCAGTTCGCGCTGCTGATCATCACATGTTTCCAGCACCTTTTGTACAACGTAATTTGCAAACTGGTCTTTCATCATAGCCTGTATGTACAAGAATCTCATTTACAATTTTGCAAAAATTGGGAAGAGGTTAAAGTCTCATCCAACATGCGACCAACCATTGTCAATTTTAGTAAAGACAGACAATGAGACTTAACTAAATCATTCACAACACCGACAAATAATAATTTTATTGAAAGAATTATTGGGGAGATATAAACTGCCTTCTCCCAGAACTGAAATAGTTATGTCAACAAAGTTAAAGAAAGGAAATGTGAAAAATTGTTATGGTCAAACACATGAAGGAGATGTTGGATAGAAAAAAGCTCTGCAGATGTCGTGAGCTGTGTTCATGCAATTGCATTAGAAATCATGAAAACAATTTCTGATTACTTATGATGGCATTGAACCTAATACACTGAGCCTAACAGGATGCATTGGCATTGCCTTATACTTTTGCATCAAATAGTGGCAGAGGCATACATTAGAAAGAGAAAGTTCAACAAACCTGAAGAGGCTCATTTTCATCTGTGGAGCCAAGCATCTCATGTACTAGTAATTGGCGCTCAAAAGGACCTCCAAAGGTCAAACATTTCTCCACAACATTGGAGGCAAACTTCTGTTGACTCATTTGAACAATCTTGCCTGCTAATTCCTTTATTATAGAAGAACGCTCATGTGGCTTCCCATGCTCCAGAACATGCTGTTATCAAAGAGAAAAGAAACCAAAAACATAAAAATCAACCCACTTATTGATTAAACAGAAACACATTTAAGAGGTAAAATAATATGTAGTCAGTAGGGACCATAAGCATCTATCACAGGTGAGAGAACCAACATCGATGTCATTTTAAAAGCATAAAATGGATACGGCAGCAAGCTATAACATAAAGTAACAGTTGTAAAAAAAAAAAAAAAGAGAATTAAAATACCAACAATTGTCACTCAAGTATTATATGAGTTCCAGAGACATGCACAATAAACTTAGCTGGAAATCATAAAAAAGAAAAATAAATTTCTAGTTGGAAAGTTTCACGACATCATTTATTGATAATAATAACACTGTAAAGACTAGAAGCCTGCCAAAATAAAAGACATTTCACATTTCATTGTCAATTAACAAATTTGCAGTTAAAAAAAGATCAACATAAAGGAGAATAGTTTCAAAACACATTGTGACACGAGAATTGTTGAGACAACAGTCAATCAAAGGTCCAAAAAAGAAAACAATTACCATTACTATTTCTCGAAAAAAAAACTTGATGGCAGCCTCGCAGCCAAGAGTTTACAAGCAGAAAACCATGCTCAAGTAAACCCAACAAACATTATAAAAGCATACTTTCACAACTGTGGCAATAAGAAACAACTTTTAAATTGTCTAGTCCAAAAAAATTATAAACCTGAACAACGTAGTTGCCATACTGATCCTGAGCTAACATGCTAACTGCTCCTAAAATTTCATCCATAACTTTCTGCTGTGTTGTAAGATCTTTGCAATGTTCCAGTACTCTCTGTAGTGTAGAACGCAATACTATGACAAATGATCTTTGATAACATAATAAGAGTGGACATAACCAGCGATAACTTGCCTGTATAACCCGGCAACCATATGGATGGGTTGAGAGGGTCACAACTTGATCAAAAAATGTTGAGACAATAAAATGGATTGCATCTTCAGGGACACATTCAATACACTTCTGAATGACATGATTACCATTTTGATCACGTACACAGCGCATGACATTACCATCAAGCTCTTGCACCATCTCTATCTTCTGATCTAGATCAACAACTTCGATGGCCTAAACATGTATAAAAAAATTGAAGAACAAAAGACAATTGATAACATGCTGAGAAAATTAGAGAGGGAGCAAAACATATATACATATCAACTAATGCCACCTTATATTGTCCATACCTTCTGGATGACCCGGCAACCATACATTTGAAGGCTAAGTGTCAGAACATGGCCAAGAAGTTTGTTGGCCAACTCTCTTCTCTGGGCTGGAAGTCCATGCTCAAAAAACTACAATATACCATATACCATTACCAACTATTGCTCAAACAAGATTCATGAAAGAAAATATTAAACTAAGAGTAATGATTACCTTTTGAACCACATAATTACCAAAGACATCAGTCATCAATGCAAGGGCATGTGGCATGATTTCCTGATAAACCATGTTTTTTTCTTCTGTAGTGGCCGTTTCAAGCTTTTGTTGAATAAATCGGCTCCCATATTGATCCGCACTGCCAATGATCATAAAGTACTCAATTGTTTTTACAGGACGGCACCATAATGCATAAGAAGATCAATAGCAAAAAACTACCTGAATTCAACAACATGACCAGCAATTTCAGAAAGCTCAAAACACTTTGTTTTGTTGCTTTTAAACTCCTCCAACAAAGAAGAAGCAAAGCTTTCATCAATGTTCCCAGTATCTACATGCCAAGGTCCCATTACCCCAGCTAAATTCCTCATTCCAGAAGCAAAACGCATATTCAGTTCATTGTGCCTAACAGGACTTCCAGATCCTACAGGAGAGGTGGATACAACAGAGTTTGCCATTGGACTTCCTGGATAAGACAGCCCAACACCATAAGCAGGATTTCCATAATAACTATGAGGAGTGGAGCTGCCTGATTTACCACCCAGTGGTACATTGTATTGAGATTTCTGAGGTGAGAGGATAGACCCAAGATAAGCTTTCTGGAGCTCAAGTAAATTCATGTAAGAATTGCCTAAGTAATTCCTGTCGACAGAGGGGTCATTAAGAGCACCAAGTTGTGCTGCATACTCAGAAGTCCTCAGGTACTGAAGATACATAGGATCAACAAAAGGGGCCTGAAGAGCACTGCCCGGAATTTGATTCCCAATCCTACCAAGATTATGCACATCAGATGGAGCAGCAGCTCGAGAAGCCAAACCACCTCCAAGAATTCTTGAGTCCATTCCAGGGGCTGCAATTGCAGATGCAGCAGCGACGTTTTCAAACAAGGGTGGCAAATTACCAGTGCCAAGTTGGTTAGTCATCAAGGATGCCAATGCTGGATTTCCGGTGTACCCACTCAGATCATAATTAGTATACAATGAATTTGAACCATCTAAAGGCTGGTACTGAGGTTGCAAATTACCTCCTCTAATAAAATGGGAGGTAGGTGATCCTTTGAAATATGAATTATTAGAAGGAACATTAGACTTTTGTAGGTCAACCTGCCTATCCAAGGACGGATTGCTAAGATCAGAACCGTCCCTGTTCTTACTTGAATTTTGCAAGTGAGCTGATTCAGATTTCTTTAAATAAGCATGTTGCTTCCCGTGATCTTGACCACCTTGCCTACCAAAATGATATCTCTGGTGATTATCAACATCTGATTCAACATGTGATGGCAAACGGTTATCACCATCTAACATGTCATCTGCAGACAAATTCATCACTGACAATGCTGCCACAAGATCTGCTGACTCATTTATGCCAGATGAAATACTGTTAAATCCATCTGGACTAGCAATAATTCTCTTTTCAGAAGGCGTAGCTCTGCCACCACCAATAGGTGTGATGCAGGGACTGGGAGCCCTAGCAACAAGCTGTGGATCAGGAGTAGTGCTTCTTGACAAGGAAGATCCAACCACAGCAGCATAAGAATATGAAGCTGGCAAGCCAGTATTTTGGGATGCAGATGATCCTTGAACATTTGATCCTGACCTCAGTGCATCAGTTGTTGTGGACTCACGGCGTACATGAGCTAACTCTGCTTCAGCAGGACTAATGACATCATTGTCATCAAATGCATTACCACTGGCTGGACGAGAGGGAGGGCCTGTGACAGAGGTATTACGTGCCAAATCATCCTGCACAATTACTGTTTGTAAATCACGGGCAGAAGAAAAACGGATATGCAAATAAAGAAACCCAAGAAAGATATCAAAGAAAATATAATATAAATCCACTACAGAAATGTCAACAATTGATATTAGCAAGAAAAATAGATATGGTTACAAAAAAACTTTTAAAATGCAAAGGCATGCCAATAAATATCTTAATATACAATATATTTAAAGTTATAGAAAAAAACAGACTTCAAGATCAAAATCAACACGAGTCACTTCAATACCATGGGTATTATAACGATCTGTCAAAATTAATGGGTGTAAGCCAAGTCAAGCTTGAACAGAAAATGTAAGTGGTGCAGAAGCATGAACCGTAGTTGACAATATGTCAGAGAAAAGAAGGACTCAAGATACAAAATTTAGCAAGAAAGACTCTCCACAAATTTGGTTGAAACAGAAACAGAAATAAGTAGTGCAGCTACATAATCTGTTAGCTAGTTCAGAACGGGCTGATGGGCATGAATCCTTTGCATCGGAAAATCTAAATCTAACCGTCACTTCGATTAAAATACTGTATCTGATATTTTTTAAACAATAAATTAAATTTTAATAGCAATGATGTCATCATGTGATCAACTGGCTGGAGACCCTAAACAATCAGTATAAATGCTTAGAACCAGCAATGAAGGATTGTCAGAACTCTAATGAATTTTTTTAGGTGAATTCATAAAGTGTTATGCTGTCATCTTCCATCACAATAAGCACTATAACTGACTATATAGGAACCCAAATCCAAAGACCGACGCATGTCATCATTTAGCATTCCCCTAATCAAACTTCGCTTCCCTTAAGAATTACAATCATTAATCAGAACTTTTGAACAATACCACACATCAGAATATAAAAATTTATAATCAGCATATACTACCAGAGATCATACCCAACTTCAATGCATCATCAATTAATCACATGTCAAACATGATAACACAAAATACCAAATTACAAAATCCAGGAAAAATAGAAACAGATGAAACACTGGCAATTAGTCAACCAATGGCAGAAGAAGCAAGCCACCTGGAAAATTTCTGCAAAACTCTTCTGTTTGCTCAGCCCTATTCCAGGCAAACCAATCAGTCCATCACCACCCCACTCCGCAGCACTTCTTGTTTTTTCATTATCCACTTCACTCTCTTGTTTCCTCATGTTAAAACCTGGTGGAGTAGAAAAGAAGGATCTACCACCACTATCCTCAGCCCTGTTCACTTTCCTCCTATCTCCAATTCCACCCAGAACTGACACACCACCTTTAAGTCTTTGTTGAAACCTCCAATCCTCCTTTGACAGCAAAGGAGGTGGCAGCCTAGGATTCAAATTCACATTGGAGTAATAGTACGAAAGATAAGCTGGATCAGACCTTAGCTCCTCCTCGGAAGCAATCCCATTAACATCCGTAGTCCCATGAAACTCCGAAAAGGCACCAGCACCAGCACCACCAGCACCGGCAACAGCACCACCACCAAACAACCCTCCAACAGCACTTAAAGAACCCTCAACAGTTGGAGGCGCTGATCCACTCCTAAAAATATTAAGCTCTCTCTCACGATCATCAGCCTCTTGTCGGCGTTGCTCACGAAGCAACATCCCTATCTCCTTCTCCAGTTCATCTCCAAAAGAACCCTCGTTACTCCCAAGCATCGGTCTTCTTTCCAATTCAGACAACATTTTTCAGTGTCCCAATCTGATCACCAACCTCATCGTATAGCTAAACTATAACACCACCCACCAGCAGAAATCAAACCCTAACCTACAAAAACCCAAAAGCTTAAACGTATTCCACCACCGCATAACTTAAGCACTCCATATTAACAACTTCACAAAATTATAACTGGCAGTTACCCAAAGGAAATGAAAAACAAAAGAAAAAATCAAGCTTTCTGTAAAAACTGCACCGAAGCCACCTCCGAAGCTGAAACCCAATAATCAAACCCAAACCCAGACTGCAAAATTCACTCTATGTTCTCCATAATTAGTTTCCATGATTATAGACAAGAAATTCCCAGAAGAACATGATTCCCCAGAGGATGGTATATACAGAAGAATAAAATAAAGGTGGAAAAGAAGAGGAGAGAAGAGAGAAAAGGGAGTGAGGGATGATGGTGCAGTGAGATCAAAAAAGGAAACAGTGAGAGAAATCAATCCGGCGGCGATTGGTTCTTACAAGAACCCTTAGGGTTTTGTTCCATTTAGAGGAGGATTAAATACAGTTGATGGTAGGAAGCAAAGCATAGCCAAACCAAACTAAAGAGACATATTGGGTTTCTATTTTTCCTTTTTTGTTTTTGTATTTTAGGTTAAAAGAGTTTACATTTATCTGTGAATCTCGGAAATATCCAGAATATAATTTATGTATTTCCTAAACATTAGGGGTAATTGACCAAGTGATAACCGACTAATGCCATTGCCAAGGAAAGAGAAATGGCATTTATTTGTTTTTTGCTTCTGTTTCCAAACCAGAAGCTGTCACCAACTGACACGTCTCTGTAGTAGATTCTCTATATCAGTAAAATTTAGCCCAAAGTACAGTAAATTTCGCACCACTTACTCCTATTTCTTCACTTCAGTTAAACTCTTATGTACATGTGTTATTAAGAGTAATTTTCACATTTGCTACTTCCCTCTTCTCTATAACATGCATTACTTCTAACACTACACATGTCAAATGTTCCTTCTCTTTCCTACTTTACATGCAGGAACCACACGCTGGTTTTCAAGTATGTTTTACAAACACACTGTTAGAACTAGTAAGTCTAGTTATTAGCGTATCAGAGACTTTTGTTATTCAGATTTACTTTCAAATACTCAATTCTTGTATAGATACTGTGTTCAGGAACGTAGTGTACATCAAAACAGAGGTTGCTAAAAGTAGCTTTTGGATTATTTTTCTAAGTTGTCAAAGTGTTACTTTCTTTTTGTTTTGCGTATGTTACTGCACACAGGTTGATTGAGGTAGGGGTACTGTATTTTGGTTTGTTATTTTGGAGTGCAGTTGTAAATAAATGTTTTAGAATCAAACTAAAACATCTGTTTGAAAAATATTATTATGTTTTAGAGATGAAAAAAATCCTAAGTTTATTTTGAGGTATGTTTTAAAAATATGTAAAATTATATAATTGATAGAAAATTCAATTAAGCATTTTTCTCTTTTTTATGTTGTAAGAAACCAAAGGAAGGGGATTATACATAAAGATGAGAGATAAAACAATATCTGTTCAACATAGAAAATGTGAACAATATTTGTTTTATAAAAAAACAAATAAAAACATTTAATAAATTATATTTTTCTTATATAGAGAAGAAAATGTATGCACAAATTTGAAAGAGCGTACTAAATTTTACATTTCTACAATTTTCTTACACGTGTAACCCGTAAAATAATATATTAAGACATTTTTATTTAGCGAGACATAAATTTAACATCTGATAAGACTTTGTTATTAAAATATATTAACATAACAATATTTAAAATAATGTGTTATAAGAATAAAAATATATTTTTATGTATTAAAAAAATAACAGCCAAAATAAATAAAATAGTAATTAAAATGTAGATTTTATAAATAAATCTTTTTTCCTCTCCTTCCACAACCATTGTCGTTGCCCTTCATCTGCATCGTCGTAGACCTTCACGCCATACACCGCACCGGACTTTGAAGGCACACTATGCACCGGACCGCCATTGTTATCAATGTTTCCTGGTGTTACAAACTGCGAAGCTCCTGCATCTGCAACCGAGTTCGCAGCCTCTCCAAAGTTAGTTCATTTTTTCATATATATTTTTTATTTTGAAATTTGTATTTTATTTAAAATTTAAATTTTATATGAAAATGTTGGAATTAATTTTATTTACATAAAGTGAAGGTAAATTAAAATTAAAACTAAGGTTAAAATGAAGAATAAAAATTTATTTAAATATGTATATACTTTTGTTGGTTTTATATTCTTAATTGTGATATTTTGGATATAATTTAATTTTAGAAGTCCATCTAAATGTGTATTGTTTTGTATTATATGTTTATGGACTTAATTTTAATTTTTCGTTCTAGATTTGGTATAAAGATTGAGAAGTACTCTTAATTAAAATTATTTGGTATGTTTTCTCATTTCCTTCAAAAATTATCATTAGCAGTTTTTAAGTATTTTTTCAGTTGTTTTTTAGTAAACCTTTTTAGGTTTTCAACGCACTCCCCAATATAAGAAAGTTTCATTAGACTATTTCAATACTAGATGGACTGGGTAACATTTTTCTTTTTTTCTTTTTAATAGGATTAGCTTCATAGTATAAATTATTTCTTATATATCTTTAAAGATTTATTCTATTCAATGTAGAAGTTCCATGAAAAAAATAAATCATTAAAGAGACATTTGGGTTCTTGTTAGTTATTCCATTATTAATAAATAATAAATTTGATGCCTTGAATTACATTTAATATATTTCATAATCATATCTCTTTGAGAAGATAAAACAAATTGTTTATCTTATTGAAATTGGTAACAAAACCCTAAAATGTATGAATTATAAGAGTTGACATAACATATTTCATCTACTTTAGTTATCATTTTTTTCAAGTACTTTTGATTAACAGTTTAACATTCTTTTTTTTACTAATCCTTCCTTACAAAAACATAGTAAAGTAAAAAAAAAAAAGGAAAAATCAAAGATACAGCAGTTACTTTAAATCATAAAATTGATAGATAATACTTTCATATAAATGAATACTAATTATAGATTACAAATGTACAGGTGAATAACTTGTTTAGATACTCCAAGATTTTATGGTATAAATATCGAATAAATATTGTACATAGTATTACTTAAGAATAACTTTGTTATTGGAAGTCGGTTTGACGTCCTTTTTGACAATTATAAAATAAACCAATTGAGTTTATTATATTGTTTATCAAAAGAATTTATTAAACTTTTATTTATCAAGTGTTAATTAAGATTAAGCGTAAATCTACATTATTAACAAGGTTCTTCTTTATTATAAACTTTTATGAATATTAGTTGACCAAATATCAATCTTATATTTAATATTTTTTAGAAATGTAACTATTGTCCTTAACTATTGTCCTTATTTATTATCCATGTTACTCATTTACATTTATACTAACTTAATCATAAGCATGTCTCTGTAAGTATTATTCCTAACCAAGTTGGAGAAGACTTTTGACTTAGAAAAGACCTTATCCAAACCTCAAAAAATAATTCGAGTACTACAAGCCTAGATCAAACTCCTTTCTATGTCGATATGTCTTAAAAAAAAGATAGAAATCAGTTACCATTACACAAAGACATTAAGTAAAATTTAATTTAATTCATAAATCATACAACTCAAAAAAAAAATTATTATTAATAGTCATTCCATACATTTAATACAATCATGAAATAAGTAAGTAAGAAAAAACAATTTAAAAAAATTATAAGGAAAGCACGATTTCTTTTGCATGCCTCTATTATGTACTACCAAACATTAGAGGAAATGTGTTACCAATGGAAGTATGGAACCATGAAGACAACGTGTGTTACTAAATAAAGAGTGAAACAGCAAATAGGTTGTTTGTCACAATAAAAAAATTAAAAGGATGACTTCCGACTTTTTTGTTAAAAAATATTCACATGTAACTCATTGTGACATCAACTATATGATATGCATGTTCATACCTGACCTTCTCCTCTGCTCTTTTTTGCTTCTGTCTCCTTATGACCCTTTCTTTATTACAAATATATGTTTATCATCGGAAGATTACATATCTAACAAAAGGAAGATTACATATCTAACAAATAAAATATTAAGTATACACTAGAAAATGCTTCAGTGAAAGCCGTCAATAGCAACCTGCGAAGCTTTTCTTTAACAAATCAAGAAGACTTCATTGAGTTTATGAAAGGTCGACCAACGCTAAACCTACTGACCAACGCTAAACCTACTTACACACTGTGTTGAGATCAGATCATCACACCGTGTATAGGACCAAGTCTACTACAAAACTCACTGACCCCAAAGTCAAAGAGTCAGATTTTTAAAACAAAACTGAAGGACACGTTTTAAATGCAAACCTTTTTCAATTAAGAATAAAACTTCATTTACCAACCCAGCAAAAAGTCAAACCAGCATCAAACCTCTATCTTGATAGAAGTTTACACCAAAATAATATAACAAATAAATTTTATCTTCTCATTCAAAAGGGAGCTGCAAATGTTTATCCTACTTTTGGAGAACCTTTATGATTTTAGACGTGATTGAATAAAAACATTAGGAGTGAGGACTTATCGCTATCACAGGAGAAGAGATAAAGATAAACTTGCAACAAAAATTATACTCTTGAAAGGGGAAAGGAAGTCAAAAACCATACATGACTAAGAGAAGAAAAAAAGCTGTCCTCGTGTACACAAGAACAGGTCTTCCACATGGCATCATTTTGTACAGTCACGTCCACTTATAAGCTACCTCACCATTTTATAATCTTTACACCATAAAAAGGCTTGTATAGTCATATTTCATTTTATCTCCTCTGCAGGGCCCTCAGGTGCATTCAAACATCTGATCAGCCTCATCTCGCTTAAATTCTTTGTATAAACTTAAAGCTACAAAATGTACAGTTCTGCAGTACAACCGACAACTTTATTTCCAACTGGCTATAACCCATCTTCACAGACAGGAAACATAACCTCTTCATTTGGAAAAAGGAACAAGAAGATGCAGCAGTAGCAGCTCACACTAGCCTCAGTTAGCTGTACAATATTATTTTTCTAAGCCACCTAAGCAGGTTGGGGAGACTGAGCAGCAATTCTCCTTTCTGCAACAAATTATACATAACCTTTCAGAAACTATGTAATACCTCAACATATCATAAAAACTGCATTCATATTAAAGTAGCACAATGTCTTGGTCTTCATGCTTGTATCTCGTGTATGTATGTATTTAGCTCGTGTATGTATTTAACACGAGGGAGCACAGCACCATCTCAGATTAAAGTGCTCCTCTAACATGCACAAATGGATGGTAAATACAAAAGTGTGAGAAAGGCAAATGAAAGGGGCAAGTACCTCCAGCAGCAACAAGTTTCTCTACACGTGCAACGATGTGCTTCCCATAGGTGTACTTCTTCAATGCATTTAAATGAACCTTAATTCTGGAAAGAATCAGCTCGCGCTGCTGATCATCACATGTTTCCAGCACCTTTTGTACAACGTAATTTGCAAACTGATCTTTCATCATGGCCTGTATATACAAAGAATCTCATTTACAGTCGGGTTGCTTTGTCATTTTGCATCAAATAAAGAGTGGGAAAGGCGTGTATTTGAAAAAGAAAGTTAATCGAACCTGAAGAGGCTCATTTTCATCTGTTGAGCCAAGCATTTCATTTACTAGTAATTGGCGCTCAGAAGGACCCCCAAAGGTCAGACATTTCTCCACAACATTGGAAGCAAACTTCTGTTGACTCATTTGAACAATCTTGCCGGCTAATTCTTTTATTATAGAAGAACGCTCATGAGGCTTCCCATGTTCTAGAACATGCTGTTATCAGGGAGAGAACAAACCCAAAGCAAGAAATCAACCCACATACATAATAAACAGAGAAGTTGTGATTTCGGACAAAAGAACCAACCTTGACGGCATTTCAAAAACATAAATAAATAGGGCATGAAGCTATAAAAGAAAGTTACAGTTTCAAAAACAAAGAATTATAAATGAAAACAATTGTCACTGAAGCATTACATTACATATGTTCAAAGAAATACACATAAAATTCAGTTGAAAATCATAAAGAAAAAAAAAAAAAAAAAAAAAAAAA
>Ga0209700_101335_pt1 | contig 50716 bp, 26 predicted proteins | sample SiratroredBW_FD_187528 | JGI IMG/M metagenome (GOLD analysis project Ga0209700, IMG submission 187528) | Root nodule microbial communities of legume samples collected from California, USA - Siratro red BW (SPAdes) (version 2) | ecosystem: Host-associated > Plants > Roots > Nodule | place: USA...
ACAAGGCAGCAGCTGCGGTCGGAAGTTGCTGACGAAACTTCCTCCTTTTCTCTGTTTCACTCTCACTTTCTATTTCACTTCTCTGCTTTCTCTCTCTACCCCCTTGACAGCAAGAAAATGACTCTCCCCAAAAAAATTGAGAAGCAAAAGGAGACCTAACCTAATTTCACAATGGGCTGGGCCTCCACATAGGAAGTGAGCCCAAACCCAACAGATTCATCAACGTACAGTAATCCTTTAAGCTAAAGTATTTAAAAATTCTACTTTTAGAATTCTTCTACCATACAATTACAAAATATCTCCAAATTGTCTTTTTCAAATTTAGCTTATGCCTAAAAGCATTACTCATTCCAAATGATCCTCTACAGATCCATCTGTAACACCATATGCTCATGTGTCAAAAACACCATTATTGCAGACATATATCAAAACACAAGTACAACAAAACAAAGGTAAGCTAACCAAATTTTTAATAATACTGAGTATTTTAATTCAAACACAGAGATTAACACCACTCAAGTCTTTCATTCAGTTACATGTATCATCACAATATAAGACACTGACACACTACAAACTTGACTCCACTTCCGGAAGACTTGTACATTGCATATACCTTAAGATATGCACTTGTCATACGTTGTGAACACACACAGCCTCCACACAAATGAATCATTAATCATGTATAACAGGATTAGTCCCCCTTAGACTTTCCTGACCAGCTATATTTTAAGTTGCAGTCACCCAGTTCAGACCTCCTTCGACTCTCACCACCTAGTAATAATTGTCTATTTGATTCATACTACTAGTAGAGTGAGGATATCAATCGTTCACCCGATCCTTAGACAATGCACTCCCTAACTAACCCAGACACGAGTGTTTTCTTTCTTAAAAACACTATCCTAGGCCTTGACCAACTTCATTAATACTCTATCAATATCACATTCTAACATAGATTTCTACTAATTCATTCATTCACTTTTCAATCTCGATCTCAAAATAAATGAAAGAAATTCCTAAATAATCAATACAATTAAATTTAAATTATAAATTAATTTATATTATTAAATCCACATATTGTATTACCGAAGAATCAATCAATCAAAACAGAAAGCCAGAAAAAAAAAATGTAGTTTTTTTAGCGTGGGTGAAAATCTAGCTTGAGCGAGAATCCCATTCGCTTGAGCGAAAATTCTTTCGCTTGAGTGAAAATTCTTTCGCTTGGGCTAAAACAGTCAAGAGAGCACACTTGCTCCAGAGCCATTCTCGCTTTGGCGAAATTGGACCCGAGAGCACTCTTAGGTTTCCAAGTGACTTCGCCTGGGCGAGATTGCCTAGTCTGGGCAAAAAATACATAAAAACAAGCAATATCCACTACATCAAAGTTACCATGCATGACTCAAATGACTAAATTGGGTGAAAATCAACTCATATACACGATGAATGATCTACCTTAGCGCAAGTTATCTATTCAACAGATCTAACATCCCATCAATTTTCACACCTCATACATGCAACATTCAATTCAACATTAATCTAACATCCCAGACCTGCAAGAAACTTTACCAGATACAAATTGTACAACTACTACAATCATTAACTTCTCTATTCAAGACTTAAATTTGTAAACAAGCAGAGACTTAAGGTTAGCTTCCCTTACCTGAATTGCAGTTGAAATTCTTTATAATAATCCTAATAGTCTAAGGTCCTCAGGAACTCGAATTTGCATCAAAGGACCTCTGATCAATGATCAGACTAACATACTAGGAAGCTGAGCTTACAGAGGCACCTTCTGATGGCTCAAAGGCCACATGCAAGCTCAATAAGCAGAGGAAAGCAAAAACCTAAAACTGACTCTAAAGAAAGAGGCAGGAAACGAACTTACTCTATTTGAGATTCTGATCGGGTAGACTTGCTCTGTTCTCCGTCACGAGTCAACAGTAGGCTCCGCTTGAGAAATTGATGGAAGACAAACGAGAAGTCTTAGAAAAAAGTCAGAGAAAAGGGAGGTCAGAGGTTTTAAAAAGATGGTGACTCAAGTGGGAATGAGACTTGATTACTAACTTTTCCTATAAATACTATTTTCTGTTTAATAATATAATAATGAGATGCTCATTTTACTTTTATCACTTTTACTGAGATAACAAAAAAACAAACTATTTTATGTAGCATTATTTTAACAATTAAACTAATTATATTGCTTTAAAGACAATTAAAAGTCTTAAAAATGTATTTAGGGAATGCAAAGATTAAGGTATTACATTGTTTTATTTATAAAACATTCAAAATTGCAATAATAAACTTTAAAGATAACAAAACAATCCTTAGGTTTGTATTAAAAGAAGAGGAAAACCAATACAAATTATTTCTCAACTTTTAATAAGTGTTTTGATTGCAGTTGTATGACATCGTGAACAATGCCTGTCTCGATATCTAAACTTATATTAACCCTAATAACATATTAACACCTTATTATTCATGTTATCGAGTTTGAGGGTCATGTTCAAAATTACAACCTTTATTAATCATAAACCTTAAAACATCACTAAATACAAACATTGATCTTATATAATGGATCAACTATGTAATAGGTATGTATAATTTAAAGAAAACTCTGATCAATTAGTCTACTTACACCTATATTTCCCATAATGAAGAGATAATAAATTACTAACGATGAAAAAGAAAAACAAAATAAATTAAGGACTCTATAACTTGAATGCAATTACTGAACGAGTGTGATACTTATACATTTGACTAAAGGATCGCATAAAAAATATCATAATTCATTATAATTTTTATCGAAATTTTGTATGTTTTTAAATATTTTATAAATTGTAAAAATAACATTATTGAGAACTTAACACAGTCATCTTTTTTTGTAATAAATACATAATTATTTTTTAAAATTAAAAAAGTCCTAAATTAGCAAAGTAATAATTGATATAATTTAAAAAAAACATTTGTAAAGTGGAGGAAAAAAGAAAATCTGTGAATAATAAATCAATGTTCAAAGCAAACAAAAGTAGTTGATCGACCACTCTTTGATTTCTCCGCCTCTTTCTTCTCGCTTCTCACTGTTCCTAACTCCCAACGGATTCCTCGAGGTTTCATTTTCTCTCTTATACTCTTGTACTCTTTCCCTCTCTCAGATCTCGTTCTCTCCATACACCTTCACTTCACCATTTCCATTTCCATTTCTCTCTTCTTCCAAAATGCAATCCTCGCTCTCACTCTCGTTCTCCGCCACCTCCTCCTCCGCCGCCGCCGTCTCCAGATCACGCCACTCCTTCCACGTCCCAGAGGCCACGCCTCTCAATCTCCGTTTCTGCGGCTTGCGGGGTGAGGCATTTAATTCAGGTCTCGCTGCTTCTCTCAACCGCCACCACTCCCACCTCCCTCGCCGCCCTCACTCCGCCGCAGTCTCTGCTGCGCTCTCCGCCAATGGCAGCCCTCCCCAATCGTTCGACTACGATTTGCTCATTATCGGCGCAGGCGTTGGCGGCCACGGCGCCGCGCTGCATGCCGTCGAGAAGGTTCGATCTCGGAAAACATAAACACATTTCAACTTGTTATTGCGAGATTCGTTGTTTGATAATCAAATTCGTAACTAAGTTACTAATCCGATGTTTGATATGGTAATTATTCTTTGTATAATGAATCCAGAAATAGATAGCCGTTATGGAATGCTGATTGTGTGATAAAGCGAGCTGAGTTGAGCATTACATTTTTATGAGGAAGTTTTAACGGAATAACTGCAGGGTTTGAAAACCGCGATTGTGGAAGGAGATGTGGTGGGAGGGACATGTGTGAACAGAGGCTGCGTTCCTTCGAAAGCTCTCTTGGCAGTGAGCGGTCGTATGCGAGAACTAAAGAGCGACCATCACTTGAAGTCCTTTGGCTTACAGGTAAGAGCGTTGTATTATGTGCGAATAGTTGTGCAATGATATTAGAATAATGAACTTAATTAAAATGAACATTGTATATCACATATAGAGGTGCATGGTAAGGTTTGTAGAAGAAAATATGCTATATATTGATATGGTAAAACAATTTTATTCTGTCATTCAATCACCAAGGTTGTTGACTTTTACAATAATTATCTTATACGGTCATACAACAGGTAATTTATGAATGGTTAACATTTTTATAATATCTCATGCCAACTCTGATTTCTGATTGATTGACAACTAGACTACTAAACTCTTTGAATGTTTTTATCACATGGTAGAAGTGTCGAGCAATTGATAGTTACATGATCATTTTGCTTTATTTTTTGCTCGTTTTAGGTGTCTGCTGCTGGGTATGACAGACAAGGAGTCGCTGATCATGCTAATAATCTTGCTTCGAAAATTCGAAACAATTTGACCAACTCAATGAAAGCGCTTGGAGTAGACATACTTACTGGTTTCGGAACTATATTGGTAATGTGACATTGGTATTATGCTGCGAGGTTTCCATGGCATTATAATCGTATATACTTAAATATATATTAGTGTGATCACATACTCTGAGTTTGGATTGTTGAAAACAGGAAATTATTGGAATGAAATTGATTTAGAAATCAAATTTGTGCAGGGTCCTCAAAAGGTGAAAGTTGGCTCTTCAAACAAAATAGTAACTGCTAAAGATATCATCATTGCTACTGGTTCTGTTCCTTTTGTACCAAAGGGCATTGAAGTTGATGGTACATATCAATGTTTTCCTTCCTCGTTCTAGTTTTACTGTATTCGGTGCTTTTTAGGATTGCCTTCCAGCTACAAGAAAAGAGAAACTAGAGTGCTATTAGTTCCTATGCATGCAATGGAAAAAGGGGTGATCAATTGTAAATTTGAGATATTTTTTTAGTAGTAGGTTGGATAATAGACTCTATTGCGTCTGCATAAAGAAAGTATTTCTTCAGTGTAGATGGATATTATGTTCTCCAATCTGAAAAGTCAATTTAGTGCTTCATGCAGTCCTATCTGTTCCTCATTTTTTAGGGGAAGGGATATGGTCATCTTTTGTTTTTTCAGACCACGTGGGTCATAAGGTAGACTGAAACAATCATTATCTCTTTGGCAATTAAATATTTCAGAAAACTCCCTTATATGCTAATCCATCCCCCAATTAAACATAAGTATAGATATTCAATGTATAATTTGGCTTTCAAATAATTTGAATTTTAACATTTGTCCTATATTTAGTCATAAGGGAATATTCTACCTAATTTATGACTCAAGTTTGATGCTCACGTGTAAATTCAAACCTTGTATCGTTATGTTTTTTCCATCTCTTGTACTTTTATAAGATTTATTGGGTATAATTACTTTTTAGTGAAAAATTTCCTAAAATTTACCTACAGGGAAGACTGTGATTACCAGTGACCATGCACTCAAACTGGAGTCTGTTCCTGATTGGATAGCAATTGTAGGAAGTGGTTATATCGGCCTTGAATTCAGTGATGTCTATACAGCACTTGGAAGTGAGGTAGCATATCTCTGTGATACTTTTTCTTTCTTTTTTCATTACCTTTTGTTCTTGGGAAATATTTACTAATAATTGATCCCGTCATTTTGAAATCAGAAAGATGTGGATGTGCTGTTAAATCCTATTGCAGTTTATACTTTTTATTTGTCAAAACTTTAATAATTATTTACTCTCTATATTACTTCCTTATTTGTAAAATTTTGTGATCCCCAGTTTATCACTGAAAAGATAAGTAAAGTAATAATTGGTATTCTGCAGGTTACTTTTATAGAGGCTTTGGATCAAATTATGCCTGGATTTGATCCTGAAATTAGTAAGTTGGCTCAGAGGGTCCTTATAAATCCCCGTAATATTGATTATCATACTGGAGTTTTTGCAACCAAGGTAAACTACATCTTGTAATATTTTATATAGTTTTGTTTGGCTACTTTGACTCACCACATTCCTCATGTTTATTATATATAGATCACACCTGCAAGGGATGGAAAACCTGTCTTGATTGAACTTATTGATGCAAAAACTAAGGAGCCAAAGGACACTTTGGAGGTAACTTAGTCTTTTCTCGAAAGCTTTTCAGTCTATGAATTTGTTATTAATTGTTACCATTTCTCCCGTTGAAGAGAGAAAATTATTAATTGTTATTAGAACTTAAGAATGTCTATAAAACGTTATATTGTTATTATAACATAGAATCTCTTAGGAGTGGTTTCCATGTTTCATTATATTCAATTGCATTCTAACTCAATTCAATTAGAATTAGAAGTCTTATTATAAAGGAGCTTATTTCTGGTATGGCATGATTATGGCTACTATTTGCCTATTTTCCAACGTTTAACACTTGAGATATTGAGAAAAAAAGTCTGAGTTGCTCACATTGTCACTCAGCCGTATATATTATATATATATATATAAATAAATAAATAAATAAAAAGGAGCAACAAGTACACTGACAGAAAAGAAAGCAAAACAAACTGTGCCTATTGATGGCAGTAGGCTACAATTCAGAATGGGGGAGAAGAAAACAACTTTTTACAATTACAAAAGGGACGTATAATATATTTTCTAAGGTTTAAATCTAACAGTCCCTTCAAATTGGAGCATATAAATTATTTGCACCAAGTTTGGAACATATTATTTGAATTCAAGACCCTCTCAAAGAATTTGCCAAGACATATATTCAAGTTGATCATTTGAGTGGACAAATTCCGTATAAGTTTCCTTGGCCAGCAATTTCTCTTGAATAATATGATAGTTAATTTTTATGTTTCGTTCTTTCATGGAAAATTGGGTTAGAGATGATGTGAAGAGCTGTCTGGTCATCGCATTATAACTTCATTTGTTGAATATCACAAAATCTTAACTCTTGAAGTAATTTCTTAATCCATATCAATTCACAAGTGACTTGACCATAGCTTAATACTCTGCATCTGTACCAGACTGTGCAATAACATTTTATTTCATACTTTTCCAAGAGATAATATTACCTCCAATGGACAATGAACGATAGGATGTGACGGGCAAAACCTGTTGGATAGTTTCGAAGCCTTGTAAAGAAGAGGTAAATAAGGAGGTTTCTTTGAAAACGGTAACATCTACAAACAATAATACCATTTTGTGCTTGGAGAATAACATTGTTACCTTTTTCGACAAGATTATCTAAGGAAGACACATTTGATAGCTCAGACTGGATGCTTATCCAAACTTAGAGAGACATCGTGAATAAAACAAGTACAACAAAAAAATGCTAGGAGAAACATGATATAAAGGTTCATTTGAAAAAAATTATAGAACGAGGAATATTATTTTAAAGAGAGGAGGAAAGCATTCTATTTATGAGAAAGTGGGTTACGTCCATTTGCCAGAGTAATTTGATGAGGAAATTTTGGAAAGATATTGAGGTGAACAAGAAATCATCACCAGAATGCGATCAAAAGCACTAGAATCAATTATCCATGAACCTTGATTATCCATATGTTGAGAAAAAAGGTAGTTGGGGTACTAGGTGTTGAGAGTGTTTGGGCTCGGCTACTGGATTTAAGTTGAAGGTATTTCTGATATTCATCATCAACAAGCTTGTGCTAAAAGTTGAGGTCGACCACTTTTGCCACCACGTCCACCTTGACTTCCACATCCATCTCTCCCCTAACTAGACACCATGGTAGAAGAATTCAGTATTTCATTCTTTTTAAGAGTAGGCACACAACGGTAAAAAGTTGGTTCAACATAAAAATGACAATTGTAACTTTTTTCTTAATGAAATAAAAATCAACCTAAAATATTAGTAATATTCTTTTATTCTACATATAGACTTCTTATTATTAATCAATACAGATATTGAAATTTGTGTTTTAAGTATGGTACACAAATTTTATTTAAAGTTTTAAATGTTAAGAATCTATAAATTTATGTTTTATTTTAGTTTTAGCTTCATAAAATTACGATATTATATATTTCAAATATTATTTTGTGTCTTTTTTAGCTGTTAAAAATAATTTTATTAATATAGGTTCGATCCTGATTTAATCCTGGTTGAACCATTAAACCTTGAACCGCCGCTTTGATCAGTTTAATGACTGATCTAGTTTTAAAAACATTGTTGGCCATAAATACAATTACATGTCACTGCATTATTTCTCAATTTTCGTGGACCCTATTTCCTTCCCTAGATGCTATTATGTGTCACGGGCACGACATTAATTTTTAATTTTTCTTTTTTTTGTGCATTTTTTAATTGTAGAAAGTTTAAAGTTGTGTAAGCTTTTAGCTTAAGCAGGAGTGTTGGAATATCTAGGAAATATCTCATAATATCATTGTTGTATCTTAAAATATTGCAGAGTATCTTAGATGTTTACTTAGGAGTAATTTTTTTCCATTACATTTTATGATCTGTTTCCTTAATCAATTCGGATTAGGGTGTAACCAGCTGAAGATTTCTCTCCCTTTTCTTTTACCTGTACAGTTAATTACTTTAGATTAATTTCAAATTGATGCCTTTGCTTTGCTACAGGTGGACGCTGCACTAATAGCAACTGGAAGGGCTCCATTCACACAAAATCTCGGATTGGAGAATGTAAGCAATTCTATCAGAGATGTATTTTTAGGATTAGGAGATTTTCTCTGACGAAGTAATCGAATACTTTTGGTAACTTGTACCTACAGATTGATGTCGTAACACAGCGTGGCTTTGTTCCTGTGGATGAGCGCATGCGTGTAATTGATGCAAATGGCAAACTGGTCTGTCTCAAATTTTCGAATTATCTCTCTCCGACTTATTGTTACTGACAGGATTTTGAATGACAGGTGCCGCATTTATTCTGTATTGGTGATGCAAATGGCAAGATGATGCTTGCTCATGCTGCCAGTGCGCAAGGAATTTCAGGTATGTTATAACTGATGTAATTTTTCCACAAGTTCTAGTTTTTGCTTCAATATCATTTGATGAAATATTTGTCCAACAGTGGTTGAACAAGTTACTGGAAGAGATCATGTGCTGAATCATTTAAGCATCCCAGCTGCTTGTTTCACTCATCCTGAAATCAGCATGGTTGGATTAACAGAGGTATATCATAATTTTGTTTTGTTTGATGTGTGATTCACTGCAACATGTTATAATGAATGAGTTATCTTTCTTGTGTGGTTAAATTTCTTTCCATTCTTTTACTCTTTCATCCTTTTTTCCCTTTGTATATTTATACAATATAATTTCTACTTGTAGTTCTTTACTTGAATTCTTACATGTTGTGATCAAACATAAAATCTGCAGCCTCAAGCAAGGGAGAAAGGTAAAAAAGAGGGGTTTGAAGTAAGTGTTGCCAAGACAAGTTTTAAAGCAAACACAAAGGCCCTAGCAGAAAACGAAGGAGAGGGACTTGCCAAGGTTATAATTTTGTATTTTCCTCTGTTAATGCTATTTCCCGTATAGAAGCGTATAAAAGTTCTGAAATTTGCTGACGAGCCCTCTATTAGTCACTTTAGAAGTGCCATACTTATTTCATCAGGAGACTTGTTCTACGCTCATTCGTTTCTGTCGATGCATTTATTTATCTGTTCTCACCAACTTGACATTGCTAATTATCATTTATGCTTTCTTGCAGTTGATATACAGGCCTGACAATGGAGAGATACTGGGAGTTCATATTTTTGGTTTGCATGCCGCAGATCTCATCCACGAAGCATCCAATGCTATAGCATTAGGGACACGTATTCAGGTAAAATCTTCTACCAGTGCTGTCATTTATGTATGCGCCTGGAATTTAGTTATTAATAATGGCCATGAAGTCTTCGACTCTTATGCTGCTTGTTTTGTAATTTCAATATTGTGGTACACTGCAGGACATTAAATTTGCAGTTCATGCACATCCAACCTTGTCCGAGGTTCTTGATGAACTATTCAAATCAGCAAAGGTAAGCTAATCGTTAATATTGTGTATTCCATTCTAGCCTAAAACAATAACATGGTTGGTGAGAGTGCATTAATGGTTGCGAATTTTTCTTTTGATTTAAACGTAACAGAAGATATGGGAAAACGGGGGGCAGGAGGGGGGATTATTAATACGGAGTTAAGAGTTTAAATATAGAACATACACCTTCAGACTTGCATAGACAGCAAGTTTATTATGGCAGGTGCATTAATACGTGCCATTTTATATTACTGAGGCAGGTTAAAGCTCAAGCTTCTAGCTCAGTAACTGAACCAGTTGCAGTCTAACCTTCCCAAACAAAGTATAAAATTTTGAAGAAATTTACTTGTACTAGGGACTTCCAAACTATAATGCATCTTCAGGAGGAAGACAACACATTCAGAATCCTGTAAAAGAGGGGAACTGTTGCAGGAGAGAGATCAATAATGGCCCGATAATGGATAAGCGCCCAAGAATGCATGTACTGGTTTCTTTTCTAGTTGTTATTCTTAGTGCCTGTAAAAGATGCTTATCTTCATTATTATTGCATTTTTTAAACTAGTTTACTTCATCTAATTATGGTCAATGAGAAAACCTTTTTGAGAACGGCATTTTTTTTTAGGGTGTTTCTAGCTTTGCGCCGAATCCGTGTGTACCATTAACAGTTTTCCTTCGAAGATGTTCACGAAATTATGCTCGTGGATACATTCACCACGTAAAGATGGGAATTGGTTATTGTCTTTTTCAATAGCCATGTTGTCATTAGTATCAGTCTGTCAATATTTATTTATTGGTATTGCATGTGATATGATGCAAAATGACAACTAATTCCTTTTCAAGTGTCGTTTAATTTTTTTTTTTGAGAAATTAAGAAACGCAATATTTTTTTTTTACTTCAATAAAATATTTAGTAGATTTTAGATTTTACCCTTTTCATCGCTGTATCACCCTAAATCACTAAATATATACATACATATATATATATATATATATATATATATATATATATATAAATATATATATATATATATATATATATATATATATATATAAACTAATAGTAAAAGGTAAGAGTATAGCTGATAAAAAAATAATTAATATTATCTTGAACTATGTAAATATAAATTAAATAAAAATATATTATTTTAAAAATATGTCATACATAAAAAGGGATTGTGGAGTAAATTTTAGACGACGAAGATGAGATGAAACTACTTTGGAGACACATTTAATATATTTTGTATTTTACCGGGATGCAAAACACATTTAATATATTTTGTATTTTACCGGGATGCAAAACACATCTAAACTTATATATTTAAAAACTGGTTTTTTTCATCTAAATGAAAATAATTTTAAACTCATTTTTCAACAAATTTAAACACAAAACTAAATTTGATTATAGATTATATATAGTTATTATCGAAATAATATCATTTTTACAATTGTTCCAAACACAACCATTATGATTTACGAGAGATAAAGCATTAACTTTCTCCCCATTTAGTTATTCATTTGTAACTTGTTAAAAGTTGTTCATGATATTATCATATTCAACTATAGAAAGTGTTGCTTAATAATTCCAAAAGACCAGACTAGGAATAAAGAGAAAGAAAACATTTAAATACCTATGATGTTATTTAAGCATTTGAAATATTAATTAGCAAAATCGTATAGTTTGTCTCAGTTGATTGAGTAGGTATCTGAACTGTTATAAAGCCCCTTATATTGTTTAATTCTTATGGATAAAAAGAATAACAAAATCATTTTAAAATGCCTAAATGCTTCCTCTCAATTATTTATGTAACATTTGATCTCTTAATAAAAAAAATTTAAACAGAATACTAATCCCTTAGATTCAAATATGAGAGAAAAGACCTAAATATAAAAAAAGTTTTAATTCCCTAGACCCTATTCAATGATACTATTTCAAAAATAATTTTATCTTTAAATCTGAATATATTTTTTTTATTAAACTCGAACATAGTTCTTAATAGATATAATTTGAGTAATTTATAAAAAAAATCTCTTTATTAAATGAAAAAAAATATGAAGTTAAATACTATTCTTAATACGTGTGATAGTAGTTACTTTTGCATGTAATTGAATGATGAGCAGTAATATTTCAAGTAGTTGCCTAGGAAAAAAACCTAAATCCCTAGGCAACACCAATTTACCTACAAACCGTTACTTTTGTAATGTGTAAAAAAATGTAACTAGTTAATGATTATGATCAAACACTTGTTTCAAATGGACTTTGTTTAACTTTGCAATCTAACAATAAGATTTGTCTCGAGTGTTTTAGGATGGATTAGCAATTTCAAACGTTTTATGAAGTCCCAATCACAATTTTAAGAATCTTATAAAGCGTTGGTTGGTTGAAGTATGATAAATCTTTAATATATTTCCATTAGTGTTGTCTTTTCAACACTACAAGAATCTTTTAGCGGAAGTACAAATGATTATTTAAAACAATTATAATTATAAAGGTTAGCGTATATAAAAGTTCGTTAACTAAAATTTCATGCAAGAGTGGCGTAAAAATTTAAACACGAGATCATGGTAAAATTAATGATAAAAATTACAGAGACTAATGGATTAAGTGTCCTAAAAAACATAAGGATTTCTTATCAGTTTCCAATACTGGAAAAATTATGCGTGAGAAAATAAGACTTTAAATACTAAATCGAGGCTACAAACTTATTAAAAATTATAGTTAAAAAATCTAGTGATAGGTAAAAAGCTTTTAAAATTATACCAACAAATAAACTTCATATAATGAGAATAAGTTGTTAAACATTACTACAAAAACTAGCAGTAGTCTGTCTAGACTGTGTTTAATGGTTAATCCTATCCTTTGATACCATAACACTCTTGACCCCAGGTTCAAGAGTGGAATCAAACTATAAAAATAGCAGCCAACAGACCAAATTCCCCTGAATTATATATACCCTTTAGCTTGAAGAGTGAAATCATAAGATAAATGACAGTTTCAAATGAACGATTCTTCTCTTAGATTTATAATAACAAAGCAAACTACCATGAAAATGACAAAAAAACACATCATTTCCTTAAGAATAATCAAACTCCTCCAATATATGCAAAATATAATCTTATGAACACGCATAATATTAGAGGTAAAAATTAATATAGCAGTTACGCAAAGCATAAGCAACTGAATAATAATCCATTGATAAAATTTCAAAGGTCTTATAACAAAAACAAGCAAAGATGCTATAAGAGTAAGTACTGCATTCTCTGGATTAAATTAACTCATAAAAATGGCTGTACTACTAAAGATAAATTTGACACAAAACAACACGGGGGCTAAAATAACAAATCAAAGGAGAGAATAATCATAGCCCCATCGGAGAGTAACACCTTACTCTTCTTCAGTGGCGGTTTCACCGCTCTTGTTGTTATGCTTCCTTGCATACCTCTGGTTCCTCAAAAACTTGGGATCCATCTACAGTTATTGCCAACAATAAACCATTAAAACACAAGAAATATTACATTTTTATATATATGAATGAATGATCGGAAAATACGTAAGCGCAACTCAGTCAAGAAAGAAAAACCCAGAAAAGTAAAAGAATAGAGTACCCCTTTGGTGGATGTGTGGCGATGCCTCTTTGGCTTTTTGATGCCATTCTTGTGGGCCTTGTAGGACTGGTTGTGGGCGGTGTGGTTCTTCGACTTTGCCATCTCTGCAATTCCATGAACACGAAAAGTTACACAAGGAAGAAGAAGAAGGAACACAAAAAGCGTGAGAATGGCGAATGAAATTACAGAGATCGAACCCTAATCGTGAAGATCCGGTTGAGCTAGGTTTTTCTGCGGAACAGAACTTTTAGGAAGAATAGATAGCTATATATGTTACCACCTTCTGAGGCAAAACCCTAAGACTTTCACTGAAATGACGCTAGTACCCTTTGCTTATCGGAACTGGCTTTCGGCCCATTAGAAAAAGATGTTTGGGGCCCAATGATGAAGAGAAATACGAAGCTGATTTGAATACTTTGTGGACCACTTCTTCCTGCACCTCCATGCTTTTCTTCTACACCCCACACTTCCAAAAATATTAAAAATACCCTTTTAATTTATATATGAAGTTGTTTTCGAAATAATATTAAAAAATATATTTTCTATTTTTTAGTTTTAATTTCATAATTTTATGGAATAACTCACATTTCTATTAATTTGTATTAAGTTTGAAGTTTGTTCATTAAAATAATTGAGTTTAATTCATTTTTTAATTAATTAAGTTATGTTTTAATAGTTTATGAATAATTAAATGGATTTACTCTCTTAGTCATTTTAATCATAAATTCTTCTTTTAAATATTTATTCCCGTCATACTCATAATGTTATTTTATAACAGTAAGTATGTGTGTTGTTGCATAGAATGAAAATAACAGTTAACAGTAGAGAGGTTTTTAGAAGAATGGGTCCCTCGCTCCCTGTTCTTAGTTAGATGTCGTGTGTGAAAGAAAAAAAGAAAAAAGAGGAGCATTCCTACCACATGCGTTTCAAACGCTGAATTAATTGCCTAAAAAGACAATCAATCTAAGACTTGGTTCGGTGGGATCTAGGTTAGCTACCCTTCTCCTCTTCTTCGATCTGGGACTTTTCTTTTCTCCCCCAACACCGACACCACCACACCTACATCTGCAATTCAAGCATGTTCCTCTTCGACTGGTTCTATGGCATTCTAGCTTCCCTCGGCCTTTGGCAGAAGGAAGCCAAGATTCTCTTCCTCGGCCTTGATAATGCCGGAAAGACCACCCTCCTTCACATGCTAAAAGACGAGGTTCCTCTTCCCTGACATCAAATACCCTTTTTGTTTTTTTTTTATTATTTCTTTTTCTTTACTGAAAAAGTTTTTATCTTTTCGATGCAATTGCAGAGATTAGTTCAGCACCAGCCAACCCAACACCCCACTTCGGAGGAATTGAGCATTGGGAAGATCAAGTTTAAGGCTTTTGATTTGGGGGGTCATCAAGTTGCCCGTAGAGTCTGGAAAGACTATTATGCCAAGGTCAATGTCTTCAATCATTTTGGGTTATCAATTGCGGAATTTTTTTTCCTTCTCAATGATAAATTCTTGTAATATGCAAAAGTAGATGGGTTTTTTAGGTAGTGCCTTATTGGACCTACTTGGATGTCATTTATGTCCCCTACTATGTAATTTAGCTAGTGCTTTGTTGTTATTGGCGCCTTGGGACTATTTGCTTTCAGTTGGAATTGGATGTGTAGATTTGTGATTTCTCTTTTCAAATCTTGATATTTTGCGTCTGGAAAATGATATTTCTTCTGTACTTCTGAAGAAAAGGGGTGGATTTTTCAGGGGGCGAGGGGGCATTTGTTATCACTATGTCCCCAATTACTCCTCCTGCTATACATATGCATGTTTTCAAATGTTTCTGGATGATTTCATGGTGTTGTTTTGTTTTCTGTTGGATGTGATGGAACATTGTTCTCGTTTGATTCTTGGTCAAACGTTTTCTCTTCTCCTAAATGGAAGGTCTTTGGACTTGCCGGCTTGTTGATGTTTTGTAAATCCAGTGGCTGAACGGTTGGCTTATTTATTATTGTTCGGTTCCTATTTGATGTGCCTGCCGGCTTTTTACACGAGTTGCTTTTTCTCCACTCTACTTTCCTGTCATATTTTGCTGATGTACTGTGGCTGTTCTGAAACCCTTTATACTTCCTAGTTTATATCAGATCATGGCTTCATACAACTTTGTCTCATCTATTCCTCTTGTTTAAGATATGTTGTAATTTTTTAACTCAACTTACAACTGACTTGATTTTCATACAGGCTCACTGATTTAGATTTCATATTGTATTTATGATCTGATTCATAAGAGGTAAATATTGACTGTGAACATTTTACAGATAACACTGATGTCAACATTGTAGGGTGTGTTGACATGTATAACATATCCCTGATGATTTAGAAAGACAAAGAGCACACAAATAAGGAATTTATAGATCTCTGAAAGAGCTAGGTTTTGTTTCACTTTCTGCCAGTGTGTCATGCATGGCTAGTCTTCCATTGAGCTATATAACTTATTGATTGTAAACAAATACCTAATGTGCAATGACTAGAATGTTGCTTAGAATTATGTGAAAATGCTTTAAAATTCACAATCACTTTGCTTTTCCAGGTGGATGCAGTAGTTTACCTGGTTGATGCCTATGACAAAGAGAGGTTCACGGAGTCGAAGAAAGAGCTTGATGCCTTGCTTTCAGATGAATCATTGGCAAATGTTCCATTTCTTGTGCTAGGGAACAAGATTGACATTCCATATGCTGCATCAGAGGAAGAACTACGTTATCATCTGGGTCTGACAAATTTCACCACAGGGAAGGGGAAGGTGAACCTCACAGATTCCAACCTTCGGCCTCTGGAAGTGTTCATGTGCAGCATTGTCCGCAAAATGGGATATGGAGATGGCTTCCAGTGGGTGTCTCAATATATTAAGTAGATTCTGTCATCGTTTCCCCCTTTCTTTGATCTACTAGCACAGTCTGCAGTTACATCAGAAGAGGTTTTATCTTTGTTTTTGCTTTTGATGATTTAATTTTGATTGATTATTTGATACAACTGCAGTGATGTTATGTGTCACAATTTGTATCTCTAGAAGTTCTCTCTTGTTGGGGGATATTTTCTGTTTGAAACACTGGATTCTGTTGTAGGGTCTATGTATGATTTTGAAGAAACACAGTAATAAATCTGGTGATGTCTTATTCCACATTTTCTCTCTTGTGATCCGATGATGTTTGACAAATATGAAAATAGAGAGAAAGGACATCTGAATTGGTTTGTGCATGTCTTGTGATAATGTAATTTTGGAAATTAAATTATTTGAAAAAGAGTAAATTGATAAAAGAAATTGTCGAACTTTATTTTTTGTCATAATGTTTATAAACAGTGAAGAAATTATACATATATCACATAACTTGTTTAGGTTTATTTAAATTGATTAGACTTACAAAATTTTGTAATCTGTTGTACAATGACTTTGTAATGTAATATTGATTATTGTAGTTACTCTTGGGTGTATATTTTTTAATAAAAATATATTGTCAATATCTAAATTCAATAAATACGATTTTTTCCAAAAGATTTAATATGTTAGGGTAAATTTATTTTTACTATATATAAAATATTTTAAAAATATATGTATACTAAATTTGGTTTATATAGAATTTGTTACTTTGTATATAAATTGTTGTACACGCAAATAAATTAACTTTGTTTTATTCTATTAAATGAAAATAGAATTGTTGCACCATTTTAAAAAAATTATGCTGTATGTTGTTTTCTTTAAACTAAAATGTTTATGTTGTATTTTGAAAAATAATTGAAGCGACTTTAACGTATTTGATTATGAGAAAATAATTAATTACACTATATATTTAATTCTGCTGTGTAGAAAGTAAAATTTTATTGCAACTATTGAAAGAATTAATTTGTTATTTATTGTAATTAACATTTTTGTTGATTATATTTTACTATATTTGTTACTGTAAAATTATTATTATTTTAATAAAATTAAATTATTATTTTTACAAATCTATTTTGGGGAGTAACATAACATAGTGTTGGAATAGATAACAGTAAACCGTGCTTGTGGCTGGTGCAACAAGTTTTTATTATTTTAAATGGTAAATTTTGTAAAAGTAAAAAGAAACATATGAGAGAAAATACTTGGGAAAGAAGCAACATGTTAGTGCAGTACGTTTATTTGCCTTATGGAGTTGAAAAGAATTGAAAAACGCCTTTCACACACGCCATTCTTTTCGTAGTTATATGATAACAACTTTTCACGTACGTGTAAATCTTATTGTTCTCTTATTTAGCTTCTTCTGGAGCTAACATTTTCAGAAAAAAAAAAGTGTGCTTTTATTATTTATTATATATTATATATATTTATATGAACTGTTAAACCAAGTGACGCGTACCAACCAATCAAATTCGCACAACTGTAATTTTCCTCCAATAACAGGCTGCTCCAGTATCCCCTCTTTTACCCTCAATAAAACATTTTTGCTTCACTTTTCTCTGCCGCAGCTCAGCCCATATCTTTCACCGGCCAAGCCGGTGACCACCATTCGCTCGCCCACAATATATATTATGATGTGACGAGGTAATTGAAGACAGAAAACATAAAGAAAATAGAAAAAGGAAAGAAAACTGGTTCTTTTGGTGTTGCGTTTTCTGGGGTTTTCTGTGGATTCTTCTTCTGTATTAATAATTAGTAAGTTTAGTTTTCTCTCTTGGCTTCACGGGTTCGAGTTTCCGGAGACTTTGACGGCGTCGGAGATTTTGTTATTTATTTTTCACACCACTTGTGAAGAGAGAAGAAGATTATAAAAAAAATGTTTCTTTTTGATTGGTTCTATGGAATTTTGGCGAGCCTTGGTCTATGGCAAAAGGAGGCAAAGATTTTGTTCCTGGGGTTAGATAATGCTGGCAAGACCACTTTGCTTCATATGCTCAAAGATGAGGTTTTTTTTTTTAGACTTTACTTTTTTGTGATTACTTGTTATTGGATTATTGCGCAAGGCTTTATCAGTTTGAAGGTTTTTCTTTGATGATAAATTAAATTTGTGCAGAGATTAGTTCAGCATCAACCTACCCAATATCCCACTTCAGAGGAGTTGAGTATTGGGAAGATAAAGTTCAAGGCTTTCGATTTGGGTGGCCACCAGATTGCTCGTAGGGTCTGGAAGGATTATTATGCTCAGGTTTGTATATTCTTTTTTTCAATTGTGATTTCATTTTCTTGTTCAGTTTCATGTTTATGAATACAGGACATTTTAATGACTTTAGTTCATTACTATTATTGTAATTGTTATTGGGCATGGTGGCATGTTAAGATAGTAGCTTGTAAGTTTACATCTTATTAATTAGGTTTTTGAATTGATAGTTCAAAGCATGCTTGAATTTTCTATCTTGTAAATACCATGTCTCTTGAGCATGGATTTGGCAAATGCTAAATGATGTATATGTTTTACAAGGAAAATGGTTAAACACACAAAAAGAGATGATGAGAGTATGTTATTTGATTATGGAAAAATCATGCACCTATGATATATGAAACTTGATCTAAGTGTTGTGATATTAGGAATTGTAATTGGCATGATGGTATGATGATGTAGGTGGATGCGGTTGTATACCTGGTTGATGCAAATGACAGAGAAAGATTTTCAGAATCAAAGAAGGAGCTGGATGCTCTTCTTTCTGACGAGTCACTTGCAAATGTGCCTTTCCTTATCTTGGGAAACAAGATTGACATACCTTATGCTGCCTCAGAGGATGAGCTTCGTTTTCACATGGGCCTCACTAACTTCACCACAGGCAAGGGCAAGGTTAATTTGGCTGACTCCAATCTTCGCCCTTTGGAGGTTTTCATGTGCAGTATTGTCCGCAAGATGGGGTATGGTGAAGGCTTTCAGTGGCTCTCTCAGTACATTAAATAAAATAAATCAAGTGTGCATATCTACTTCTTTATTATCATAATGTTGATGGAGTCTCCACATTAGTATACTGTAGTTCCTAGATCATCTGATCATGTAAATTGAATGCTTAAATATGGTGGTTTTACTTTTTGCTATGAGACATGGCTGTTGCAAGCTTGTGTTGCTGTTCTATATAGGTTACTAAATTACAGGATTAATAAATGGCGGCTTGAATGTTACTATGTTCCACACTGCTTTTCGTTTTAGTTGACAGTGCCTGGGAAATTTGTTCACATCTGTCACAAGGAGAATTTTTTTTGGTGGTTGGTAATCTTAGGATACTTTTGCCAATCTCACGTTTTCAATAAAAGTGGCTTGAAAGATGTACTATACGTCTATTCATCATCGCAATAAATTTGGTCCCCATTTGAGTTATTTGAAGAAAACAACTTATTTACTGAACGTATGTATTTGGGTTTTTACTTTGGTTCCTCAATTTAATGAAAGTATTAGCACTCGAACACAATTCTGAAATAAGTACTTTTGATTAAGAAAAATGTGTTGAGGATTGTTTGAAGTGCATGAATCACTTAAGTTTTAGTGAAATAGGTATCCTATTAGATGAGAGAATTGTTCTTCTTTGATAATAATACAATGAGTAAATGTTGTATGTCAAAGATCACATCGATCACTGAAAAAAGTTATTACTTTTATGTTTTAATCTTAATCTTTCTCGTAAGATTTAATAATGATCTGTTTCTAATTTTCGAATACAATATCCTTATAATGTTGTTGGTCTCCATTCAAATGAAGGTAGAAAATAAGGCAGCGTACAAAATGGAAGAGTTTGTTTTATTTGAAATAGAAGTTATTTAAAAGCTATATGAATATGACTTCAAGAAAGGACAAAAAAAAACATGCTTTATTGTTAATTTACATCATTTATGTGAAATTTGGTAATCTATTTTCACTCATTTCACATAAAATAACAGTCGCCGTTACTTTCTCTACACGCACAAACAACACCATGCGGATATAAATTTGCAAATCTTTTGGAATAATTTTGAATTATTTTGAGTGTTTCTTATTTTCAAAATATTTAAAGCATTTACTTTTTATTCAATAATTTTTTACAAATAGAAAGATCTGTATGAGAATTTGTAGAAAGATACATTACTCAAACGTGTTAAATTTGACATATTTTCTCCAACAGTCTTTTTCTGTATATAAGATCAAAATTCGAATTCCTACGGGTACGTAGAAGGGACCTACCAATGTGAATTCCTGTGTCTTTCTCTCAGGGAGGACCCGTGTCAAATTTGTTCATGCACATGCACTTCACTGCCAAAGCAGCTTCGGATAGAAACAAAGCCACTCAGCTTCACTGCATACAACTTTCCTTATTCGTAGATTTAAAAAATAAAAAGCTATTTTATTGATATCAATCACACCAATTATATTCTCATCCTCTTTATTTATAATAATCAAAACTTTTAAAAGAAAAGAAAATAAAAATATATTGAGATAAACAGGAAAATTCTGAAGAGAATTTTTCCTAATTACTGCAGAGTCATTGAGAATACTTTTTACAAACGTGCATTAAATATACCGATCAATGGACAAATTATCGTTACACTTGGGCGATCATACATGCTTACCTAAGTCGATATAGATACAACTGGTTTTGAATTAGATTTATTTTAAAGCAGTTATTGGGACGAGTATCATATAACATCCTTTTAATCATCGAAGAGATTACTGATATTTGATATGGTAAGAAACAAAAGGTTTCTTTGTACAGATGGGCTAATTTTGAAGATGTATTGGAGCCTTTGGTTGCCTCAGCTCCTATCTTTGAGGCAAAAGGCCAGGCCTGTAGCTCTAACTATTCTAGTATTCTGTAAATATTTGGGGTGGCACAGTGTTTCAGTTGAGCCTAGATCTTTGCATCAGAACATAATCAACATAGTTGTCCAATGACACATGAAAACCTATTATAATGACCCGTTCTAGGATATTAAGTGCGTCTGAAAGGGGGTCAAAGGGAACTTACAAGATCCATAGGATATATAAAAACAGATTGCACCCCTAAAAGAAGACTCTGTTGGGGTAACCTACCTATGCCTTCAGTTCCATGTCAACTTCAGTACTAAGAAGTTGTTCGTATTCCCGTTCCAGCTGCACAAATGAATAATAGTCTAGAGGTGAAAAAACATGCAAAACCAAAGCCTTAAAGTCCTAATGAAATGAATAATTTAACTGTCACCTTTGCTTGATCAAGGGCCAATTTCATCCTCCTATACTCTTCTTGTGCTTTCTTGGAACGGAACATAGCCTGAACCCTCACCACTGATCTCTCAACACGTTCTTCAGCCTGTCTCCTACCAGTCTGAAAGAATTCCTCCTCTACAACACTTTCCTTATCCTGATCTCCGGTTCCCACATCAACAGTTCTGACCCGGAGCCCTCGGAAGCCCCTTCTCTTCAAACGCCAACGCAGCACTGCTTTCTCAACCACACTAACAGACCAAAGAACTTTGCGATAATGCTTCCGCTGTTGAAAGCACCGGAAAGCAGCCTGCATTGTGACAAAGATGTTAGTCAATTTAACCAACTAAATCAGCTGTTAACATATGTGCCAACTAGCAGAGAAGATTTTACTTGAATTTTAACAGCGTGATGACGCATGAGGAGAAATTCTTTACGAATCTTCCATGTACGGAATGTACCCTGAATGCGAGCAGCAGCTCGCATCATTTTCTTTGTCTCGTGGTTCCTAAAGGCATGCTGAATTTTCATTGCTGCAACTATTTTGCGTGCTTCAGCCTCTGGATTGGAAGACATAACTCTGTCAGTTCTCAGTTTTAGGTTGTGCTCCCTAAATGCAGCCTGTATGCGGGCAGCTGCTTCAGCAGCAGTTCGGTAAGCTGCCAATGTATCCTTCAGGTTCTGCTGGTCATCAGTAAGGTTTGCAGAATTTATTGTATCAGTTGTGCTAGTTTCCAACGTGCCGCTGATATTTCCTGCTAAGCTCATGTCGTTAAACTGCTGAACCAGAGATTTTTCCGAAAGATAAGCTGCTAAGCCATCATGACCCCTCATATAAGCAAGATCAGCAGCAGTGCAACCACCAGGATTTTTTGGCGTAGGATCAGTAACCAAATTTGACTTTGCCCCAGCAGACAGCAGTGCTGCAACCATTTTCTCCCTGGAGATACAAATTTTAAGACAAATATATAAGAAAATTTTCATTCAAAGTTCAAGCGGCCCACTTATCCAAGTTCATGCTAAATTCATATCGATTCTTTAATGTTTGGTTTTATGTAGGAAAGAAAGGAACAGAAATAACAAGAATGGTGAAACCTCGTCAGAAAAGGACTTTTTGGTCAATTTCTTTGCAGAAGGGTTAACAGCGTAAACAAGTGGGGTGTCTGTGTATTATACCTTCCACAATATGCAGCCCAATGAAGAGCTGTCCATCCAAATCTATCACGGAAATCCAGTGACAAGCCTGACCACGAAAATAAGGAAACAGCCCAAGTATATCCCAGAATTGCACACAAATGGATTACACTTTGGCCATGTGAATCATACTCAGTAGTCTTGTAGCCTAGAACAATTCTTTCCAAAAGCCATTCCCTTAGTCTGTTTTTCAATGCAATTGCAAAGAGAGCATCTTTTGCTTGTGAAAATGGAATCTGGTTGCCTTCAGTTGACTTGATTAAATACTGCCAACTATTCGAAATAAATGATGTTCTGAGGGCGAATTGCCTGGCCTCCTTAAGTCTATTAGGTGATGCTTTACAGGAGATAACATCCAGGCTCAGTTGTTTAGCAAAGAGCAAATGAGAAAGCCTCATTTGTAGTCGAAACTCATCCCAATTGCTATTCTCTTCCATTGCAGCTGTAGGATCATGCAAGACAAGAGTACGATATTCAAAATTAACAACTTGGCTAATAGGCTTATGGCCATCAAGACTCAAGAAGAGATTCACGATTCCTGGAGAATGTGGTGGTACCCAGCACCGGTAGAATCCAACCTCAACAATTTCTGCGGGAACGCTAACATCACCACAGACACATAATAGATTGGACTTTGAAAGGTGCATATAATCCTTATGAAAGAATCCAGTCACCAGGACCTGCAAGTGTAATTCAGAAATCAACATAACAGGTAGCAAACACGTGAATTCATCATGCAGCTACTATGTTCTCTGTTAATGCAGTTACAATTTACACACTCTGCATGCGTGTACCAAAAGAGCAACTCATAGCACCAATTAAAAAATGATTTTGGTTAGACAGAAAATACCACTTATTCATATTCCTCGGTTTATATATTTGCTGTTTACAGCTTTGGAATTCAACAAGAACTCAAGATTGAAAGAAATGACTGAGGAATCAAATAAGTAAGAAACCAAATAACACACATTAGAGTTCATTGCAAAGATATGCTTGCGACAGAAAATAATTGATAGCAAGTAGATATACAAGAACGGAAAAGGAAACCTTTGATTTCTCAGAGGAAGACACCCATGTAGGGAATAAATCAGTGATAGTAAATATTTGCTCTGGCAGAAAAAATTGCTGACCATCCACTACCAGGGGCAAATATGATTCATGAACGGATGAAGCTGGTGACTCAAGAGCTGGGTCATCTACTGAACATGGTGAACCAGACATGATGTGGTTCACCCACATTCCAAAACTGTCCTGACTTTGCAATCTATCATTGACCAAAGGGTCCAAGGAACCAGCACTTACAGAAACAGTACTATTCCTCTGCTCATTTGGATTTGCTTGATTTCCCATCATCTGAAGCTTAGCACTTTCTGAAAAATTGTAAGTAACACTGTTGCTGCCAGCAATTGGCTGAGGAATACAATTAAAGGAAGAAATTTCTGCGGATAGATTGTTGGCTACCTGGTGACAAAACAAGTATACCAAAGGAGTGGATATTAAGCAAGTATCCAGAGAAAAGGAAGGAAAACAAGAGGGAGAAGAAGAGGAAGCAAAAAGAAAAGATACAGATATGAGGTATAAAACGTAAAATAAACATGTCCCTCACTATAATTTCAAGACCTCTTCTTTAATACATGATTACAGATTTGAAAAACAGTATCATAAAGGTAAAACATCTTAACTCCTTATGATGTATAACGAAACTGTTCACTGGATGACTCATGAAACTGATTTTTATTCTTGCTAGTTTTTAGGACCCGTGATTTTTTTGTGTTAGTTGTTAGGAACCATCTGATGTGCTCTATATTTATCAAGATTTTATGCATTAAGCAGCAGCTATTTTCCAGCATTTTCTCCCTCTCTTCTCTATAAATTATGAGGCTGATCGATCAGCAAAATACACTTCTGCACTTCATACTCTTATGTATCGAACAGAAACAATAATCTAATGGTAAAAAGACACTTGAAATGCTGAATGCCTGAACATCTATTAGATATGTTATCTACGAAATATTACAAAATCTCTATACATATACTTAAAAGAGGATGAAATAGTTTTATGAAAAACTTCAGAGGACAGACAATAAGGACGCCTGACACTGCAGTTTTTGCAGCTCTTTGGCTGTTTGGTTGAAGCGGAACACCTGTCATTTTAGAATCTCTTATCCCCTTAGTTTGCTTGAGGTTTGTACTTTTGGCTTCTCTCTGGTGATTAGCTCATGGTTATTTAATGAGTTTCCACTATCAACATACCGAGAGTTTGGGCAGCCTTGCTGCATCTTGGAAAACTCTCTCCTTTCTTGTCCTTTCCATTTTTAATATTAGAATAGAGGATATTCTATCCTCGCCCTAGTTGCCCTAGTTATTCTCAGTGCTTCACTCATTTTATATCTAATAAAAATTCTTTTCCGTGTAAAAAGAGAAAAAAGTCGAAGGACTAACTATCTTTGCAGAACTCATGAGAAAGGGACAATAAAGAACAGAATAATGAATACAAATAAAGGAAAGATAATTTGTCTTACATTGCTGAAACTGTCATTCAGTAAAGTTTGATCTTGTTGATTAAAATATGGAACAGTGTCTGCAAAAAGTTAATTAAGTTAAAATTAAATAATATTGCACTCCAGAAAAGTGGCTGATTGTGTTTTAATCAACTTCCATTTACCTCCATTAGGCATGGTAGAGGCATTATGATCATTTGCATCCACTAGGTCATCCCACTCAAGTGTATTAATCTCATGAAGTCTCAGTTCATGACTTTTGTCTTTTACATTGTCAGCCATGTCTGTTTTTGTCCAACCAGAAAGGATGAGATTATACACCTTATCAACTAAACAATAATATATCCATAGCATTATAAACCAACAAAAAATTTATTTTCTACTCCCTTTGGAAAGATGAGCAGAATAAAAATAAGGAATGTTCTTCTCTTGCAAGTCATTGTTTCCAAACACACACTAACCATCTTCAAAATTAAAATATAATATTTTAAGCAACAGCCATAAGCCTTTCATGTTGATAGATTTCAAGAGTGCAACTTTAAAAAGATATACAACAACAATATAAGTTATTTCTCACCACCAGCATATGTGGTTGTGGTCCCTGAATCTATTTCTTCTAATACAACCCATGGTGCAGGAGGATCAGAGACAGAACTGGAGTGTGAATTTACAGGAGTGACGGGAGAACCTTGCATCTGTATCACAAACAACAACCCAAAGGAGCCAAGTTATATTCATTTCCACAATAAAATTTTAGAACTCAAATGGAACCTTAAACATGAGTTTATTTCTAATTATAAAGATTTTTAACTTCTACGGGTCATAAAGAGAAACTACACGATCAAATCCTATAACTGATGAGTGTTTTCGAAATACTAGATTTTATCTTTATAGAGAAAACAACTTAACCTTATTCTCAATGCAGTTTTTAACATTTTTAGAAAGAAAACTTTAAATATAACTCAACTTCACAAAACTGATTTACAGGATGAGATTTGCATCCATTTATATGCTATAATATTGTTATATCTTTAGTTAATATGAGATCTTGAACAAACATAATGAAACAATGACTGGGATATAACTTTTACGTTAGCAAATGCTTTTAATACCACTGCAAGGAAAACAACCTTCAGTTCTTTAAAACTTTCCATGGATATGATGTGAATCACCTCTGCCATAAATGCCACAGGTTACCATTTAGTTGAAAAAATAAATAAATACAATCGAGAGAAGTAGACTCCTAGTCTAGGCAAATTTGAAGTAAAAAGAAAAGAGAGTATATAATACAGTAGAATGTACAACGCTGTACTTGGACATCTTTTAATGCTAGCTAATAAAATGTCATGCTCATACTAATGATGGTTCTGTTAATATTTTGTCTTGGCCCGTGCAATCGTCCAACGTATGAAATAAGACCAAAATACTGGAATTTAAAAAACTTATTATCTCACTTGTCTTGAAATCAACATTTGGGCTTATATTTATCATCAAAACTGGTAAAAATACATTGTTGAAATCTTTCAAAGTTCAAAGAAATATAATGGAGATCAACACTATGAAAGAGCCTGTGCACACTATACACAGGAAACAAATGAGGTTTCCATCCAGACCAACTGAAAAAACATTCTTGTAAGAAAAAGTTGTTATAGACAGAATCATGCTGTATCCAGAAAAATTCAAAAGTATAAAACTACATTAACAACTTAAGGATCAGTAGATCACAATCTGACTAATGACTTATTATTTACATGGTCTTTCTTTCAGACAGAACAACATACAGTAAACACGTAAATAATGATTTGTGCAGTTAAATTGAACTTTTGAAAGGGAAAAAGATAGAGGAAATGATGAACAACTGAACACAACCTCTTGTGTTTCAGTACACCACAACCTAAGGATCAGTACATCACAAACTTACTAATGAATAATTATGTATATGGTTTTTCTTCGAGACAAAATAACATACACAAGACACATAGGTCATGGTTTTGTGAGGTTAAATTGAACTTTTGAAAGGGAAAAAAATAGAGGAAATGGTGAACAACTAAACACTACCTCTTGTGTTTCACGATAATGAACAAGGACTATGTGTTCCATGCTCCTGAAAAGAAAATAGTGAAAAGAAGTTTAAGTCACGTATTATTGGTAAACTTATTTTAATTTTATGCTTTAATCAATAAATGCAAGAATAACAGAAGCACCATACTACAGCATAACTCAGCAGAATGAACATGCATAAAATTTAGAATAGGAGCTTTAAGAGACCACTCATATACATACTTATCAAGCAGCCAATAACATCTTCGCACAAAATTTTGGTTATCCTGACCATGTGCATAATATACATGGATCCTTTCTTCATTACCAACCTGTTCGATGTGAAAAAGAATAAAAGGACAAAAGAGAAAGTAAAAAATCAGATATTATGGTAATTAATCAATGATAACAAAACTTGAGGAAGGAATTATCATCATACATAATAAATTCCAAATTTGATGATAAAATTAAGAGCAGAAAACCACAAACTACTAGACACCAAACTCTCCTAATTAAAAAAACTACTATTTATGGAGAGAGGACAGTGAATTGAACAGCATCAACAAAATTGGTAAAATAGAAAACTGATCTCAAAGAAGCCTTATGTCTTTCAACATTTAACCACATCTAATGCTTGTCAGGCCATTTGGTATACCTTCTCATCTTTGTATCAGTGTTTAATTCATTCACATTCCACATTAACAATTACCAATTATCCCATCTACAATCTGTTAAAGAAACTAAACTAAAATAAAATTAACACAAATAAAAACACCAAAGAATGAAAACCCTCACTTTTAAGTGCTCATGAGCTTCTTTAACAGTTTTCCCGTCCTTTTTCTTTTTCCAGTTGTGCCCATCTTTCCGAAAGTTCCTAAGCATCTTGCGATCAAATAAGACAATAGTACCACCTGTTCACACACAAAATAATAATAATAACGAAAACATTTTCACAGGATATTTGACATTGTCTTATCACTAATAGTGAAAACTATTTGGATGCAAAATAACTAATTGAAATTCTATCAGATACATGAACGAGAAGTCATTGCAGTTACACTTTATATTGTTTTATTCATGTAATAAAAAAATTACTTTTATATGAAAGAAGAAAATCATGTTGAGTAAAACCAGAAGGTTACAGAGAGATTTGAGGGAAATGGATCCTCCTAAGAATAGAAATTTCAAACAAAATAAGTTTTAAAACTAATAATTAAAGGGTTTAGAAGCTTACAATTAAGCATATAAGCTTGAAATCACAAAATTTCCAAAGTATGATTATCATGGAATGCTTTCTACCAGTAGTTAAAAAGTTTATAGAAATTAAGAGATGCATGCATAATTTAATATCTATAAGAAAGTACATGACAGTGCAGAATGGAAACTATACACCCACTATTTAAATATGAAGTTACTGCTAATTGATAATTACTTTTTGGCAAATTCACTGGCTTGACATTAATGGGAAAATACTTGTAATTACACAGCATGGCATGAATTTCATTGGGACGAAGCCATCTGGTTCTCGCTTCCTCCATAATGCTCCTCACATCCAAATCTGAGGTATATATAAGAAAACATGTCAGAACAATAACTAGACAGATTTCCTTTCCTTTTGACTTAGCCTAACTAAAATCCACTTCAGGGGCTAACCTCTCCCCCAGATGAAAAAAACTACCATCGATGCAATGCAATAGTAGGCTTACCAGATGATTTATCAAACCCAGGGAACAACTTGTTCCAATTAAATGCTAGAACATTGTGTTTGAACATCTAGTACTACTACTCACAACATCCATGTAAATTACTCTAATCGCTAACGATAAACTAACAAGAAACAAAAAACTATATGTTGGTCTGAGACACTCGATCAAAATAAACATAGGCATAACTCCAAAATCAACAGTGAATACGTACCTTGCAATGTGTGGAATCCATGTATCTCTGAGCCAACAAGTTGCGCCGCCAAGTTATTCGCCATGTTCACAGAAACCTATGCAGATTCCGAACACTTTTCTCTCGCCGCAAAGTCAGCAACTGCATATATTACATGAAAAATGAAAAAAGTGCAAAGTGGTGATGACTCAACAAAAGAGAAGAATCATCGTTCTGAAGTAAAAAACAATAATCAAAATTAAGAGGGTAGTGAGAAACATATAGAAAGGTGATAAAATTACCTAATTGCAGAGAAGGGTGGGTCTGTGGTCCGAATTAGAACAGATAGAAATATGATCGCCTCGTTAGAACTGAATCACTCTCTTTCTTGCTCCTTTCTTTGTTTTTTCTATTCTATGCTCTGACTCTAACTTTTATTATATTATAAAATATACATATAATTTATAAATAATAAAATAAAAGTCTTCTTTATTTATTTAACGAAATGGGAGTTTATTAAATCTAATAAATATATAGAATGAAAGAAAATGTTAACCTGTGAGGAAGGTGTTCAGACTTTGACTAACAGTATAAAAATAAAAATACTGATTTTGTGAATTTAAAATATGTTTTGTGAATAATATTGAAATTATTTAATATTTTTAAAATATTTTAAATGTTGTTTAATCAATGCTTTTTATTTTTAATTAAATATATTAAATGTTATTTATCAATGTTGTATTAAAAAAAAAAAAATCGTCATGACAATATATTAACTAGGCAAACTTTTATACACAGCCTCTTCTTTCTGGAATCGCATGACATTCTCCTAAAATTAGTATTTTCATTTTACAAGTTTTATTTTATTTCAATATGTCTTCATAAAATAAAAGTATTCATTATAATTTTCAACGGTACCTTTGTTTATTTATTTATTGTAGTATAAAAAGCTATTAGGTAATATAATCTACAACTTTACTTTAATTATTTTAAGAAGCCATTTCAATAAAAAAAAAATATTATAGGTGAAAAAATTTAAGGTCTATGATATCTGGAATGAATAAGTTATTTTAAAAATAAAAATAGATAAGGGTACAATAATTATTATTGAGGAATAAAATGAAAGCTTAAGAAACATTTAATACATTAACAAATTAAAAAGTATATACATATTGAACAGATGTTTAAACCCTCTTCTTGCAGGATAAAAAAAGTTAATTTAATTTAGTAAAAAAGTTAAAATATTCTTAATTTTTAATTTTCAATAAATAAACTAAAAAAGTATATTCTTAATTGTTTGATTCTTATCACTAGAAAATTATATTACATAAATAATTGACTAGTCTATTTTTTTAAGGAAACTTGTAAAATATAGTTTATTATTTCTATCAACTTAATATTTACACAATATTAGTGGTGAAAATGAATTAGGTAGGTGTGCATTTGACATATTTGTCTTTGTTTCTGAATTAAAACCCGTATTCTTCTTCCATCTTTATTAAGAATGAACTTTTAATATTAAGTTTTAACAAAAAAATAGTTATAATTACATAAATAATAAATATTAAAATAAACTACTTGATAACAGTGATATAAATATCAAATAATTGCATAGAAAGTAAATAATTACATATAATTGAATTTTTATGACAATTACAACTTTTATTATTTTTCTCAAACATTATAAGAAAAATTTAAGTGAAATTGGTGGATATTAAATTAGTTGAAATATTGAAATAGAGAATAAGATTTGAAAGAAAATTTTAAATTAAATAAAACTAATAACTAGAAAAAAAAAACATAAAACCAGATTGTTAAATTATCTAATAAACTAAGAATTTACCTAATTGAATTTTTGAAATTAATAAACATTCTCAGGCAACAAACATAAAGAATAAATAAAAATATTAAAAAAACATAAATAATTCAATGTATGTCTTAAAACTAATTTAATTTGATAAAATTAAGATTTATATTTATTAAAATACAATATATATATATATATATATATATATATATATATATATATATATATATTTGAATGAAATTTCACAACAACAAAAATTTATAATCATAGTTATAATAACATGAAAAATATCTTAAAGATTTAAATAAATTTAGTAAATATGAGAGAAAAAATACCTTAAAAAATCAAGTAAATTTAATGAATATTAAATTTAAAAAAAAAGATAAAATAAAATAATAAAAATCTTAATTAACTAATAAATTTAAAATATTTTAATAATATAAAATGAAAAAAATATAAAAATGAAACGAAACTATATATGTAGTGTCTAATTTAGAGAATCAAGTTACATACTATGAATACAAGAGTGTTGCATCAAAATGGTTTTACATAATGGGTAAACAGATAAATTAAAGAAGTACAGTGACAGAAAGAAAAGTTATAGAGATTAGGTAATATGACTTTGGAACATATTAATTTAATAAAGCGACATTAAAATATAAGATTGACATCGTAGCCTATTTTTGAAATATTAACAGCAAATGTCTCATCCATCTAATCAACTCGATTTTATTAATAATTGCTTGCCTGGCGAAGGAGACAGGGGAGATTGCCCACTTCAATCTTCAATTCAACACAACCAAACCCTTGTTTTTCTCAAAAAAGTTTGAATATCATAATTAATAATCATTTAATATTTCACAAAAGACAAAATCAGTAAGAAAAGCCACCTCTTATGTCTGGACAAAAAGAGAACGGCAAGATGGAAAAATAAGAGGTGATTTTGTTGACAGAAAAGTAAAGAGGGTTTGGTTTGTGAAAATATATTTCATTTTTATTTATTTATTTATTAATTTTGCTAATAGAAAAGTAAAAAGAAAATAGTTTTCTTTCAAAATGTAACTTAAATGGAAATAAACTTTCATGTGTCCTTACTTTGTTTCTCTTCTCATCAAATAAGATTATTGAATAATGAATTTACATATCTTCTTTTAGGTCTTATTACAATATAAAATTTTAAATTGGTAATATTATTATTTATATTATTTAAGAAAATATATACAATACACATATTATATAATAATTAAAATATATTATCGTTAATAAACTTGTTCAAGCACAATAAATTTTCAAACTTTTTTTAAGACTTTACAGAATAAACTTTTAACAAAATTAGTAGTAAAATTATATATAAGGATCCCGTAACCCATTTTCTCGGTTCCTCGTGCGACATGTCGTAAATTCTGGAACGGTATTACTTGCAATTGGTCTCAAATAATTTAAAGGCAACTTGATTATATTGATGTGACATTCTTTGGCGTCTTATAATTCCCTAATTCCTTGTCCTTGAAAATTAAAAACTGGTTGTAACATGTAACAGGTAATTTTTAACCTAAGAAATTAAAATCAATAAAAACTATAATTGGCTGTGTTTTCAAATTCAACTAGTCAATGTACGGTTCAGAATTCAATGATTCAAGCTGATCAAATCGGAATATTTAATAAATAATATTCTATGTGTAATTAAACACTAAGAATATTATATTCTTTCCTCTAATTCCATTATCCAGGTAACCGATTATTCTTATGTTGAACATACTGATAAGATTAAACAAATTATCATGCCACTGTTTAAATTAAGATATTAATATATGTTATAAAATTTTATTTGTGAATTTTTCGCATTTTGTTGAGTACAGGTAACTATACTTTTTACCTGGAAAAGTTTTAGGATACATCAATCAGATGAATAACTCTACATCTCCATAGGTAATTACTCGTATAGTTATTAATCATGCTGTGATTTTCACAGACATATATTTTAATCATGTTATTCTTCTAATTCGATTTACATATTCAGAACGTAAATATACTATAACATTCAATCAATTTTGACAAGTTCGATATTAAGAGAACTTTTCTTGGTGAATTTGAGATCATTGAACAAATTTAATTAAATAATTTGTGTATTGCTTTTAAGTTGAGATTTGATGGAAAAGATGTTATCTGTTGGATAAAAGTATAAATTTTGTTTGACAAATTTCAATCCCCTGACGGATTTAATAAACTTAGTCGCTTTCTTGATGAAATTGACTAAATAAATTTCCACATGCTAAACAAAATATAGATAGAATCATATAATTGTATATAATCACTTAACATGTATATAAATTAAAACATACTAATTTTAACCTTCTTATCAAATTTTAAACCTCAATTTAAACATGTGTTTTTTTTTTTACCTTCAATATGCATATATATATATATATATATATATATATATATATATCCAAACCAAATATGACTATTTAACACTTAAAAATATGTAAAAAAAAAAAACACTATTTTTAAAACTTAATTCACTTTCAGGAGTCTAATACTTTCAAACAAATTCTCAACTTTTTTTAATTTGATACAACAAAATTCAACATGCCAAAAACAACTATAAATACTTATCAAGCATATGAGAATGTATATGAACTAACTCAAACTATTTCCAAATATGAATAAAGTCCACAATAATTTCATTTTTTCACCAAGACTTCAAGAAATTCTCATATAATGACTTCTACCTCATTGCATCACATTCATTGTACTTAGACAACTTTGGAACTAAGCAAATTGAACATAAATAATTAAATTAACTCTCTTTAAAGGAGAGTTGTTTGCACTCTAAACCCAATAAATTCTTAAGGTAGCCAAGAAGCAAAAATTATTGGTAATATTGTCAATAATGTGAAAAACATTCAAATTACTAACACACTTCATATCAAAAGTTGATCTAAATAAAACATAACTTTTGTCATCTTATCGTGCTAGTGAAATCTAACAAAAATTTCGCGTAAAAAACTAAAACAGACAAAATAAAGAATTTATACATTTGAAAAAAATTTATTCAACAAGAAAAAGTTTGACTGGTCAAAAAATATATTCACTCAATTAAAATTTCATTGATATTATCTGATTAATGAAAATGATAAAGAGCGAATATTAAAATATAGTAAAAAACTATAAAGAAAAAATATTCAGAAAAATGAGATTTGTAAAATTATTTTATTTTATATATTTAAACCTAACTTATAATTTTATTTATTTTTTTAAATCTAAATTAAAAGTCTTGCAATATGTTTTTTCAATTTTTTTTTCTGAAAACAAATATTTCTTAGGTTTTTTTTTCTAAGTTTCTAATATGTGACATTTTAGGTTTTATTGTTGACGTTATTTTGCAACTTTCACCGTTGCAAATATTACACAATATAAAATGTTATACTATATATTTACGAGTAACTTTACACCATCTAATCATAAACTATTATGTACGATACATTTATTTATTTTTTATGTAATTAACTTAAAATCATAACAATAATTTTTAATTAGTTGATGGTATACGAAATTTTCACTAATGACACATAAGTATTAAACTTATGCTTAAAAGATGGAGTTTTATAAAGAAGAAAAAAAAATCAATGATATTTCAAATATAAAGGATTTGTCAAATAACTATTTACAAATAAATGTGTTAATATTTAAAATTTTAAAATTTCAATAGTTATATACCAATTGACATTGTCATACGAAATATGTAGAAATTGTTGAAATAATTAAAATTAGTTTGAAAGTTAATTTTTCTAAGGCAATTAAGGTATGCTTTTATTCACTTGATTAGGAAAATGTATTAATTTATATTTTAAAATTATTCCAAGCATCACATTTCAAAGACATATTTTTATTAGTAGATGATCATCCACTATTAAAATGTTTGTTAAATAGTACAATGATATAGTTGAAAGATATTTTTATATGATAAAAGGAATACATTTTCATACAAAAAAATTATAAAAAAGTTTTAAAATGTCAAATCAAGTTTTATGCTTTTTAACAAAGGTAAATTCAAGTTTTCATTTAGTGTCGTTTAAATGATGCTAGAAACAATACACTTTTTTTTAATAAGTGATAATAAACGATAATTGACAACATTATTTAAGAAAATTTGTGAATAATGTGTCACTGACATTTTCTTAAAAATAAATTAGTGAAACTTCTGCAACTTATAAACTACAACACAAAATTAAATTTTTAATTATCTCTTTCATTTAGTTTACACCTTAGGTATGCTACATGAAGTGTCAGCGTTAACCATATAAGCATTTAATTTTACGCTTTAAAATACTAAATGAATTGAAAAGTTACTATGGACAAGCTTTTAGTTCTAGTTATATATGTAAGTGATAAAGTCAAAAGTTAAAAATGGAGAGTACAAAAAGTTTTTGCCTTGCTCGACAAAGTAACACTGGCCTTTTGGATCTGAAACAAACAAGAACTTTAAGTAGAAAACCTTGGGCCTGTGCTTCCTCCACCTCACAAATTACTTTCTGTACATCTAACTTCTCAACACACTTATCACTCACTATATCATTTTCGAAATAATACGAAAGGTGCAAACTAATGAAAAAAAATAGGCACATTTAAGATAAAATTTATCAACTATTAACATTCTGAAAATGAATAAATGCAATTATAATTTAGAATTTATTTTAAAATATTTTTTTATTGATTTTTTATCAAATAATCCCAAATGTACTCATATCAATCTGTTTAAAATGAATCACAACAAAAAATTAGGATTTAACAAAAATAAAACATAAACAATTTGATAATATATAATGAGATAGAAAACAACCTTCCTTTTGAGGTTGTAGTGATGTCACCCAAACTTGTAATGTTAATTTTTGGAGAAATTCAAAGTTTATTCCGTACTATCTGGTTAAGGAGAGGTTTTAAAATGAGCAATTTAAAATAATTAAAAATAAATTTTAAATTATTCATTTTGAAATAGGAAAAATGTAATATTGAACAATATATACATTAAATGTTAAACCATTTTTACGGCACATTTTATAATATAGTTGTAGGATTTCATGTTATATGAATAACTGCTTTATTTTAGGTAGTCATATGCTTGTTCCATGCTGGTGGAGGCAAAGGCATGTGTATATAATTAATTAATGGAGTTTTAAAAGGTATTTTTAAGTGGTTCTTACCAAAAGACATGTTATTTTTTTTTCTTATCATTGGGGTTTCTAAGATTTCACGAGTTAAACAATAAAAACAGAAGCTGATAGAATCATTTCATCAAGCACTATAAATTATGATCAAATAACAAGATAGATATAATAAAATATAATCATTATTTATTATAATAAATACTTATGTAAAGACAAAAACCACAAAAAAATAATTTGATATTCCACTTTCTTTATACGCCTCCAAACAGACAGAAGAAAAAACAACAAAAGATCCTCACATGAATACTTCTGTAACGCATGGAGTTAGGAATCTCATTATTACTTGAAATTACTGTTATCTTTGACTTTAATATGCAAAAGTAATTATTTTTACATTAACTAAAAACAATAGTTCAATTATTTTAATATTTTTCATTCTCATGTTATATTTCATTAGTGTTCTTTTTTCAAATAATATTAGCCTTTGCCACAGAACTATTTTATTGAAACTAGATAAAAAATAAAACTAGTGATAAAATTATTGTCCATTAAACTAAAACAACCTTATACCAATTCATCACAAAATTTGAAATGCCTACTATTTTAAAAAATTTTAGGGATGATTTTAAAATCATAAAAATAAAAATTATAAGTTGTATTTAAAATAAAAACTAATTATCTTACAAATTTCATTATTTTTATATTTATTTTCTGTACGTTTTTCTATCTTATTTTTAATGTTCTGAAACTATTTTTCAATCATTTTTCATTTATATAATGTCCTATATAAGATAACAAAGTTGACAACAATATGGTGGATCATATTGTATTTTTGACTAAGTCTTTTTTCTTAGATCTCGAGTTTTTTTTTTTTTTTTTTTTTTTTTTCTATTTTGGTTTCTATGTATCAAATTTCATAGTTATATGTGAGATTTAAGTTAAATAATTTAAGTCGTAGTAATATATTTGGTTTGCAAATTCTGTTTCTGAAAACAAGTTAGAACTTTTCTAATTTTGTTTAGTCTTTCCATAATTTCTTATCTTAGCATAGAAGTTTGAATAATGGAAGTTGATAGTTTTAGGTGAATTTTTTATTTGATGTAAAATTTGATTCTCGAGTTGGAAATTAGATCAATTTTAATGAGTTTATGCGTTACAAATTTGATCAGATTTAAAAAATTTGAAGTGAGTAATTTGTGTATGATTAATATTTGATCAAATGAGTATTTAGATTGATTGTGTTTACTTTTAAAAATGTTATATCATGTAAAAGTTGAAAAATTAAATATTTATTTGATATATATTGAAAATATTGATGGATTGATTTGATTGAGTTTGGTTTTGATTTTTTTTTTTGTTAAAGTATAATTTGTATTAATGATGTTAAGATGATTTAGAATTGATATGTTATGTTTTGAATTATAATAATTTTATGTTGTCCTTGGATTTAAGGTAGTTTTTTTGATAGATTAATGATACATGAGTTTTGAAACATTAAAATAATGTTAAATATTGTATTAAAATTGTTAAAAATGTTTGAACTAATAAACATTAAATATTGTATTAATACAATAAGTTTTAGGCAAATATTATAATAATTTTGAATCTTACATAATGTATTTACTAATATATTTTCAGTTAAGTTATAAGTTTTACTTCAGGTAAAATAGAATAAACATACAAGTTATTTTCTTAATGCATTTTTTTTTCTAAGTTATAAATTCTATCACAATCTTAAAAAAACTTTTCATTTTCTTTTCTGTTTTTCAATTTCACTCAAATAAGACTGTAAGTTAAAATAAAATTTATGTTTAAAACGTTTTATTTTTAAGTACTACATGCATTTTAATAAAAATACTGTTTTAATATATGTAAGATTAATCATAAATAGTAATATTACTAAAATCGATTAAAAATTGCGAATATACTATTAAAATTAAGTTTGTGTATTGCTCAATTTCTTTTAGACTAATAAATACTTTCACTTTAGAAAAAAAAAACTTACTATACCAGAAAAAATAATTATTCTGGAAGATACTTGTCTCAATGAGTTGGCATTGCAATCGGTTGAAAATTAAGTTTATTAAATTACTAGTTGCAGCTAAACATTGACTTTCATCGCCATTATTTTAGGATTGATGCACTTCTCCACATTCAGATTGGAATAAAAAATTGGTGGACTCAAATTGTTTTATATATTATCTGATAATATTATTTAAAAAAATTTCCTTTTTCTAATGCAGTTATCTGTTTCGTCTTCTCATCTTTCCTTACTTAGGCAACAAATTTTGAAACGGACTAATTTATAGTATATTCTATAGTATAAATATTTGTTAATCTTTTCGTAATTAACTAAATAATAAGTTGGTATTAATCCCAATTATTCGAAATCATGACGTTATTAGTTACAATTTTAACACCTAGTTTTAGAGATTTGGACAAAATAATTTAGGTTAAATAAAATGAATATATTATTTAAAAAGTTATAAATAAAATTTATTTTTTAAAAATATTTCTTTAGAATTATATTTTATGCAATTTTTCAAAATAATTATTTTTTCTCCCATTCAAAGTCTACTAGTTAGTAGGTGAGAAAGTTTAGGTCATGACAAGTTCTTCCTGCACCCTAATAGGTTCTTCCTGCACCCTAATAAAAAAATTTCATACCACAAATGTCCTTTATGACAACCGGATGACACTTCCATCGTCATCTGGTTGTCAATTTTTTTCAAATGACAACCGGATGGAGGTGCCATCCGGTTGTTAATTGTTTTTCAAATGACAACCGGATGGGGGTGCCATCCGTTTCTCATTTCCAAATCAAAATAATAACCGGATGAAACCCATCCGGTTCTCATAATCCAAATTGAAAAATTAATCCGTTTTTATTTGGACTATGAGAACCGGATGAGTTTCATCCGGTTATCATTTTGATTTGGAAATGAGAACTGGATGACACCCCATCCGATTGTCATTTGAAAAAAAATTAACAACCGGATGACACCTCTATCCGGTTGTCATACAAGGACATTTGCGGTATAAATTTTTTTTATTAGGGTGCAGGAAGAAACAATTAGGGTGTAGGAAGAACTTGTCTTAAGGTCATTTATTTTTTGTTTGGTATAATTAAATGTATTGATAAAAAAATTGTTTGAATAATAACATATTTTTTGGTATTGAAATGCATAATTGAGAAAATTAGGTAAAATAGAGATAACAATGTCAACACACTGTAATCAAGTGTTGGAAATTGTTTGAAATAAATTAGAATAAATTAGGTTGAATTTGACAAAGTTTTGAAACAATTATAGTTTGTGACAACTCTCTACAAAAAAGTTCATCATCCAAAGTTATAACAAGGAACAAAATATTAAGATAATTTCCTTTCCACTAAAACTTAAACATTCAACTCCATAGATGTTTCTCAACTGAGAAAGCTGAAGTCAAAAATTTATAAACTGAGGAAGAAAGAATTAGTAAATTTCTTCTTATTTAGGTAAATAATGCTTGTGATAGGGGTAATTTCTACTGAAACAGTGAATGTGTGATGCTAAATAATGTTTACAATTATTGATTAGCTTACTTTTTTTGTCAGTGTTTTAGTGTGATGCTATGAATATGACTGAGATTACTGGTTTTGGTAGTAATAGACTAAATAAGTTTGTTGGGATTATTATTATTATATTTTATAAATTTGGGTAACAGTATAAAACAGTTTTACGGCAATTACAGTTACGTAATGATGATGAATATTATGTAGCATAAGTTTAGTAAATTAATTTTTAAAAATGAATATATAAGGAGGTGGAAGGAAAGGTCGCATGTGCCATTGGTTTCATTAGTTTTTGTTTGTTTTGTTTCTGAGTCTTAAGGTTGTTCTGTGTGGTGTGGAGAAAGCGCCAAAGGCTGGTGGAGATGGTGGACATAGACCAGTTGCCCAAGAACGCTGCTAACTACACTGCGTTAACGCCGTTGTGGTTTCTTGAAAGAGCAGCTACGGTGCACCCTACCAGAAACTCCCTCATCCATGGATCTCGTCGCTACACGTGGCAACAGACCTATCACCGTTGCCGTCGATTTGCCTCCGCTCTTGCCAACAACTCCATCGGAGAAGGAAAAACTGTACTGTCTCTCTTTCTCCCTTCAATCACTTGGTCTCAGATTTTTCGCTCTCAAACATCTTTTCTTCTAATTTCCTTAGTTGAATGTGAAAATTGTAATAGTTCGTGTTCACGTGAACAAGTCTCACTTTGTTTCTGTTTAATTATGCTATTTTTTAAAAAAAAGTATATAGCTAATTTTTTATTTTTTTTATAAATTTCGCTTTAATATCTTAACTTTCTTATTAAAAAATAACAATAATTTTCGTAATTTTTTTTTTTCAAAAAATTTGGAGGCTAAAATATAATTCATCCCGGAAAAGAGTTTATCTTTGTTGAAATAATATATGTTAATATGATATTATATATGTGATATTTTTAATTAATTGAATGACCTGAAAATTAAGCTGAAGAGAAATCTACTGTGACCTGACATTTGTCATTTTTTATATTCTAACGTGCACTTTGCGATGATTATCATATTCCAATTTCTTTATTAGGAACTAACTACGCCTCCTGGTGACTAAATGAATTGATTATTGTCAAGGTCAAAGACTAACTTCATTTTATCATTCTTACAACAGAGGAAAAGTTTCAATACTTCGATGGATTAATATTTTAAGATATACTAGCTAATATTGTTTTTTATATATATAATTTCTTTTATCTGCTAGACGAATGTTTAAAAAGTTGAAAACAAATACTTTTAAATGTTTTTAATTTTAATTTTCTCTATAAGAGCATAACACTTTGGTTAGCAAGTTAAAACTTTGAATATCTGTCTTTATTATGGTTTGGATTTAGCTCATGAAGTTAATTATAACAAGTAAAAAACTCTAACTGCTCAATCATGATGATAGCAATGTGGTTTTGTTGTTGTATGGTGTGTTCATGCTATTTTGGCCCAGTGCTTTGTTCTGGTAATGTAACATTAATGTTAATGTTAATGTGTTACATATATTTTCTGATACTGGTTTCCACAGGTAGCTGTTATTGCACCCAATATTCCAGCTCTTTATGAAGCTCATTTTGGGGTTCCAATGGCAGGGGCTGTGTTGAATCCTGTTAATATTAGACTAAATGCATCTACCGTAGCCTTTCTTCTTGGCCATTGCTCAGCTGCAGCTGTAATAGTTGATCAAGAGTCCTTTTCTTTGGCAGAAGAAGCTTTGAAGATATGGTCTGAGAAAGCCAAAACTTTCAGCCCTCCACTTTTAGTAGTCATTGATGACGAATATTGCGACCCTAAGTCACTTAGATATGCTGTGAGCAAAGGAGCCATTGAATATGAGGATTTTCTTCAGGGTGGTGATCCTGAATATGCATGGAAACCCCCTGAGGATGAGTGGCAGAGCATTGCTTTGGGGTACACATCTGGTACCACTGCTAGTCCGAAGGGTGTGGTATTACATCACCGTGGAGCCTATCTCATGTCTCTGAGTGGAGCTCTTATTTGGGGAATGACTGAAGGTGCTGTGTATCTTTGGACACTCCCCATGTTTCATTGCAATGGTTGGTGTTACACTTGGACGCTTGCAGCTCTTTTTGGTACTAACATATGCCTTCGCCAGGTATACCTTTGGCAAAAGTTCTGCATTTGTTTGAGTGGTTGAAAATTGGTGTTAACTTGTTATGTCTATTGACTTGAGTAATGTTCTATACGTGCCTTGTTGATATTCTGTAACTCTAGCTTCATATTTGATGCTATTGTTAAGTTTGATTCAAGTAGATGAATATCTTATTAAGCGTATGATTGATGATAGAGCTAAATTATAGTGGCATGGTTCAAATATAAAGTTGATGTACTTTGACTAGGATTTCAAAATCATACTTCTAGAGTTCTTCTATACTCAGTATTAATCTTTCCACAGTTTCTTGGTTTGGTAACTGTGAGAAGTGGTAAGTTAGAAAAAGGGGGATAATTGATGTGAATAGGTCGACTTTAGAAAGAAAAGGATTTCTTGATTGGTTGAATTGGCGTGGATATAAAATATAGATGAGGTTAATAAGTGGCTTTTAGAATAGAAGTGAGTTGCTGTGTAGCAAATGCTTTGGAGAAAGGTGATACTTGATTGATTCTTACTTGCTTACACTTGAAATGGCAATGCCTATTTATATATTGTCATCTCACAGCCTATGTATGTCTCGTAATACTTCATTTATTTACTACATTCTAGTAGTTACACGCTGTCTTTTTTCTCCTAAACGGTAAATAGTTCTAGTTACTTAAAATAGTATATATAAATTTCTTTTTCATACTGGAATCTTGCAGCAGGTTTTAACACTTCTCCTTGATACGAAAAATTCGGAAATTCTAAGCATAATTTGTACTTATTTGAATTTGAGTTTTGATAGTGTGTTCGTAAATATGTTTTCAACTTGATTTTTTGTTGTCTAGTAATCAAGTTGAATTTGTTTACTTGTCTCATCTATGATGAAGTGATATTTAATAGTTATATGTTTTACTTTTGATGATGCATTGGATTTTTTGTCATTGCAATCATTCATTTGTTATGAAAATAGTAGGTTCTTCTTCTTTTAAGTTATATTGCTTGACTACTAGTTTCTGCAGTAGCTGTCATTTACTTTATTTCCGGTGTCCATTGTACTATTGTTGCTTGCTTTTAGATACTTAAAAGAGAAAAATACTGATTAAAGCAAGAAGGATCTTCACATAGTGCTTTTTTTTTTTTCCTTTTTTGCCTTTTGACTCTACTAAGGTGCCATTTCACAATCACTTTGGCAGAGTCATCAATATCCTTGAATGTGCTCTAGTCTTTGGTCATGTAATTGCTGCATCCGCATCCAAGTACTAACATTCACTTGTTTTATTAATGGAATTTGGAGTAATATAAGAAAGATGTTATTCATAATAATTTTCTTCAGTGAAATTTTCTTGATGCTTAGTTTTATCACCCATAAAGTAAATATATTTTTGACTATTTATGGAATGATTAGATGATACTTTATGAAAAATAGAAATTATAATTTTCTTAATCATTGACTATTTCTTTTGTGGTCACAATCTCCTTTATATTCGTTAATTTAAATTCATGTTTTAAAGTTTAAAATTCAATAATACATACCTAATATTTAATATTATTAGGAAGTGAATTAAAATTTAACTAATTAACATCTCCCTTCATGTTGGATACAGACTGCGATACCATATTAGAAAGTGAGGTTAATCCTATTTCATTCTCACAAAACTTTCTTTGAGACGATGTTTGTCCTTATATACTATAAATTCGTCTTATCTTTAGTCTTTGTAGAATCTCTAACAAATATTTCATTGTTCTTGAAAGAATTGTATCAACCATAGTTTGTTATATAACATATAAAGGCCATCGAATCTTTCTATATTTTCTTTCAACTTCCTTTTCTAAAGAGTCATTGATATGAAAATATATGTAGATGTAATGAAATCATCCTCAACAATCTTATAGAGAACTGTTTTGGTTCAAAGTAGTGATTTTACGCCAGTTAGTTCGAGTGTCCTTTCCCATTTGGGACGTGTTCTATTTATAAGGATTTTCTTTCCTCTTAGTGTTCGTCTGGAAACAAATTAGAAGGATAATGTACACCAGAATTGATTTCAAAATCCCATGATTCAGTTGTTGCTCGAACTTCGAAAGTTTCAGTAAAATAGTTATTATTCCTGCCAATCTTGCTAGACACTGGTGAAGATAACTCCTTCAGACCGATATGGTCGTCGCCTAATAGGCGATTCCTTGCAAACAAGTGAAATGTCCAAGGAGCGATGATTCTTTACTTGGTACTTACGCTCTAGTTTCTTGACACTATTAATCTAAGCTAAATTTAACGAATATCACTTTTCAGGATCGACATGATCATTGCCTGATAGGCGAATACACAACCTCCCAGCCTTAAGCCAATTAGGCGAAGAGGTTTTCCTAATGGCAAATGCGGAAGCTTCTAGGACGAGTCCTTTCAGCTTTTGAGGACTTTTAGTCGTCATGTCTTTGTGCCTCCCATCACGTGGCTGCAAATGATCGGCTCTCACTCTGCACGTTCATAACCTCCAGTTTTGTCTTCCACGACTTGTACTTATTCAAAAAACCTCTTTCTTGTGTCACACTCACTTTGCCACTCACACCAAGAGTCATTTCTCTAACACTTATTTGTGCTTTCTCGCTTTAGGTAGGTTCAATCTCCTCTTGACTTACTTTTTGGTTCCTCTGTGTTTGTTTGGCTTCCTCTGTGCTTGTTTGTTGGTGTGAGTTTTTCTAGTTAGCTGTTGTTGAGCGTTTTGCTAGGGCGGTTTTCCCTTTTCTTTGGAGTTTTATGATTTTTTTTTTCTTAGTCCTTGGTGTTCTCATGACGTATGATGCGTTTAGTTTTTGTCTCATACCAATATGTTCTTTTACTTTTATGATAAAATGGCCTTTAAAACGTTTATAGGGCGACTTGTAGAGAGAAAGGAGACTTCTCCCACTAATGTTCAGTTGATGAGATGATAGTTTAAACTCAAAAAAGTAAAATAACATGTTGGACGTTGGTATGAAACAAAAGCTACGAACACATCATATATCATGAGAGCACCAAGAACTAAGAAAACAAAACCATAAAAGTCCAAAGAAAAGGGAAAGAGGCTCCAGTAAAATAGTAAACAGCAAAATAGTAAACAACAACTTACTAGAAAAACTCACACAAACGAACAATCACATAGGAAGTGAAACAAACATAGAGGAACCACAGAGTAAATCGAAAGGAAACTAACCGTACCTAAAGCAAGAAAGCGTTGGAGAAATTACTCTTTAAGGGTGCGAGTAGCAAAGTGAGTGCTATGCGAGAAAGCAAGAGGTGTTTTGAATAACTACACGTCGTGGAATCGGAGGTTATGAACATGCAGAGTGATAGCCAATCATTTGCAGCCACATGGAGGGGAGGCACATAGACGTGACAGTTGAAAGACTCCATAAGCTGAAAAGGCTTACTCTAGAAGCTTCCGCCTTGTTAAACGCATGGTGAAGGGTACCTCATAATAGTACCAAGTAAAAGGAACATCACCCTTTGGATGATGTGTTTGTTGACATGGGGTCACCTATTCGGTGATGATCATCTTGATCCTAATGACGGATCTTCATTAAGTCTGGCGAGATTAATAGTCTTAAGAAACTAAAGTGTAAATACCAAGTAAAAGATCATTGCCACTTGGGAGATGTGCTTGTGGACAAGGGGTCGCCTTTTAAGGGATGACTATGTCGGTCTTAAGGCATCATTATCTTTGCTAATGTCTAGCGAGATTGGCGGGTAACTATACCACTGAAACTTTTGAAGTTCGAGTAACAACTAAATCCGTTTTTCTGGTCCTTAGTATCCTTCTAATGAGTTTTCCAGTATTTAAACTTATCCAACGAACATTAAGAAGAAGAAAGTCCCTATAAATAGAATACGTCCCCGTTAGAAAATGACACTTGAACTGATTGGCTTAGAGTCACTACTATGTATCAGGCAAAAAAAAATGTTTTCATTTTAGTGTTTCAAAAATTGAAGACAGATATAGGAATAAAAGGAATTGATAATAGGCATGAATTAAGTAAATTTTCTGAGGTGGTATAAAATAGAGTAAAATTTAAGAAAAATAGGTAGATGTTATATTATGCCCGAATAAATGATCGAACGTAACTATAATACTACTGGTAGAAGTTAGAAAAATAGGGTAATTGATGTGAATAAGTAGGCTTTAGAAAAAAACGATTACTTTATTGTTGGAGAATTGGTGTGTCGATATAGAATAGAAAAATGATTCGTGGACATCCAAAATGGTGATTTACACACTTCCTCTACACTTAGAGAGAGAAAAAAATAATATAGATTTATAATATATGATGTGATGAGAGGAAATAGATATAAAGAAGAATAATATAGATTTATAAAATATATGTTGTGATAAGAGGCAAGAGATATAAAGAAGTAAAAGGTGTATAATAATAGGTGTCTTTAAAAATATGTATACGTATCATTGCAGTTATACGGTATTTTCTTCTCCTACACAATAGATAGTTCTAGTTCTATTACTGATATAATTTTGCAGCAGGTTCTAATAGTAACTACATGCCAATTTGAAGTCTGAATACTATATGCAGTTTTCTGCTTGAAGTTAATAAGCACTAATAAAACCAACACAAGTAGCAAGGAGCTTCAAGAGGCAGTAAGGGAGTTTTGCCCACTGAAGTGAATCAACTGGGTTCACAAGATTGTTTTCCAGAATATGTTCTGATGCACTGCTGTCATGTTAATCAGTACTGTTGCATACTTTGTTGAGTGTTGTTTAATAGATAGTTGATTGTTATAGACTTAGTCGTACAGATAGATACCCATCCTCTATTCATTTTCTGTCATATGTTTACTCAGGTAACAGCGAAGGCAGTATACCAAGCCATTGCCAAGTATAAAGTGACTCATTTTTGTGCAGCACCAGTGGTTCTTAACACAATAATCAATGCCCCACCTGAGGAAACCATACTTCCTCTGCCGCATGTTGTGCATGTGAACACAGCCGGGGCTGCCCCTCCTCCTTCTGTTCTTTCTGGCATGTCTGAACGAGGATTTCGTGTGACACACACTTATGGTCTCTCTGAAACCTATGGCCCCTCTGTCTATTGTGCCTGGAAACCAGAATGGGAATCACTCCCTCCTGAACGCCAAGCCCAGCTCAATGCAAGACAAGGGGTTAGGTACATTGGCTTGGAAGGCTTGGAAGTGGTGAACACAAAAACCATGCAACCTGTTCCTGCTGATGGTAAAACTGTAGGTGAGATTGTGATGCGGGGCAATTGTGTGATGAAAGGCTACTTGAAGAACCCTAAAGCTAATGAGGAGACCTTTGCAAATGGATGGTTTCATTCTGGGGATCTTGCTGTGAAGCATCCAGATGGGTATGTAGAAATTAAAGACAGATCAAAGGACATCATCATCTCTGGTGCTGAAAATATCAGCAGTGTGGAGGTAGAGAATGCTCTTTACTCACATCCTGCAATACTGGAAGCGGCAGTGGTTGCAAGGGCTGATGAGAAATGGGGTGAGTCACCTTGTGCTTTTGTGACATTAAAGCCAGGAACGGATCAAAGTAATGAACAACGTATAACTCAGGATATATTGAAGTTCTGCAAGGCCAAGATGCCTGCATATTGGGTTCCAAAATCCTTTGTGTTTGGACCCTTACCTAAGACAGCTACTGGGAAGGTACAGAAACATTTGCTGAGGGCAAAGGCAAAAGAGATGGGACCTGTTAAGATGAGCAAGTTATAAATGATCATGACGAACAAAGATGCTAGTTGTTGCAATTTGTGATTAGGATTCTGCTTGCTTGTTAGTCCAAACTGTTATCTAAAATAATATATATATCAGAAGCTTTTATCTGTGTTTCAAAAGTGGTTAATAAGACAGCGTGACTCGTGTATTTTGAAGTCAATAAATCCATTTTTGCTTCAACTATAATTTACATCATGTATTTTTCTTCGGTATGTGATGCAATTTGAGGTCAGGGATAATGTTCAGATAAAGTCTTCCAAAACTCCAAGAATGAAGTTCCTGAAAATTGACTGACAAGTAGTTCAGTATCTCTGCCATCATTCATTATTGGGTTTGATTATGTCATATTGAGCATCAAAGTAAATTGTGAGTTTATGACGTTTTACAGTCAGTCATTTATTGAAACTTGGCATACAGAAAACACAAATTACGTAACTGCATAAATTAAGGTTGGAGACACTGATAATAATCACATTTAGACAATGATAAATCTAATAATTATGGTTACAATTTGAACATTTTGCAGCTAAATAATCTTATAATAAATGTTTACTTTAGTCAATTAATTAATGTAAGTCATTACAATTGCAATCAGTGTAGAATCATACAGAATTCTAGACACTGTTCATATTAGAGTATATTTTTAGTCTTTATAGTGTTGGGTTTGGGCTACATATGTTGGTCCTGGGTGGCATCGGAGAAGTGTGGACTGCTTCTTCTTGTACCTTCAAGGCTTCTTCTGGCACCTTAACTGTCCTTTTTGTAAAGACAGCTTTACCTCTATCTACATTAAAGTAAAGTAATGTAACAGTGGAAGAGGGAGGTGGGTGAGGTACAGTGAAGGTGGATAGCAATAGAGGTTTTGAGCGGTAGTGTATATCATCGACGGTGGCGGAGCGGTGGTTGTGCAGCAGAGCATTGACGGGTAGTAGTGACGGCGTAAAACAATTGAGGAATGGCCTGTTCTAGAACTGTCCTTCGAAGAATAGTTTCGGAACAACTCATTCTGCAATTCATTGTCAACGAAAAATAATATCGGAATGGACTGGTTCACAACTGTCATCCGAAAAACAATTTCAGAACTCATTATCAACATAAATAAAAAACTAACATAACACTTCCAAATCGCAAAAACCACTCAAATTAACCACAAAACATCCTTACCGGCCGATAAATATGTAGACGTGGGGGTCGACAGAAGCCTACTAGTGATGACAGTAGGAACGAAATCAATAGAAATGCCTTAGAGGTGACACAGTACATAGAAAGAGTGGAAAAGGAGTTGAAAGATTATAACGAGATTTTAAAATTTTGATAGACAATGTAATGTGAAGAATAATAATTCAGGATACTTTAAACATCTTTTAAAAATTTAGAGGTGACTAAAAAAACGTTTGGAGGTGCAGGAAGAAGCAATTAGAAGTGTGATATGAAACTAAACTAAAAACATTCATGGATCGCTTTTTATTTGTTTATGGAATTGATTTTTTAAATAGAAAGTGATCTAAGAAAGTTCTAAAAGTAAGACAACCATCCTAAAATTTATTATATTAATTGGAAACATTGATGTGATATATTGGATAATACACTTTTTTTTTAATTTTAACATTTTGTCATAATATTTAAAATATAAAGAATTTTATATCCTTTTATACTTTTATGGGATGAGAGTTTGTATTGTATGTATTCATATAATTAGGTTGTAATGGTGCATCCGAAATGATAAGGTTATGGTAATAAATCATATTCTGTGAGAGATAATAGTTTAATAATGTCAATTACTCATAAATTATTTTATTGTAAATTTTAAAATTGTTCATATAAAAGTTATTACTTACTAATGTAGACACAGAGACACAATGACATGTTTGCAATTTTTACATTGCTATTTTATGTTAATAAAATAATTTAATGTTCATATTAATTTTAATTTTATACACATTTAAATAAAATATATGCATAGTGTGTTATTATTTCTTTTAGGTATTCAATGTATTTTCTTCTTCTAGTTCTCCATTTTTTAATTGATATTTAATTTTCACAATGAGTTTTGTATTTTAAATTGAGTATTTTTTTTATGGTTTTCTTTGTTTCATATTAAAATATATAACAGAAGATTAATTAGTATAGTCAAATATAAAATATAATTAAAAATAAAATTAAAAAATATTTTTATATATTAAACATGAAAACCTTATACCTTGTTATAGATAATATTCTTAATTAAGTAAAAATAACTGTTTTCGTCATCATATATATCTAATCCTCTCTTTTTTTTTTCTTTTCTTTGGAAAACTTCTGGTTAATATTTATAATATATTTTTCGTACTATTCTAATATAAATAAGATTGAATTAAATTTTTATGTATTATCAAATATTAAATATAACGTTGTAAATCAATTAAAAATGTCATTAATATAATTTTTGTAGTACCTATTATACAAATGATTAAATTTATTATTAAATATGGGAATTTGTCAAGCAGAGCATAATATTTTCTGTTATACTTTGAGTGCATGCATACATTATTTTCTCCCCGCATCTTTTTTTGTTGTAAATTAGTTTTAAAGTCTGTTTAACATAAATTCATGAATTTGAAATGAACTTTTCCTATATAATGTGTGATTGTTTTTCATACACATTATTTTTTTTTCTTTTTCTTCTTTGCTTTTTTGTAATTCTAAAATTGATATTCAAGATGATGATTAACTTTTTTTGGAAACATATTTTCAAACACTCAATTTCTATAATTTAAACTATTGAATTAAATTAACATATTATAATATAATATTATAATATAGTTATTGTGTTCTTTAAAAGTCTATTAAAAACATTTTAAAAAATAAAATATAAAACTTTGTTAACAGTAACTAAAATTTTTGTATATTAGTTTGAATGCATTGTCTAATACCTTTTTGAAATTATGGAAATTCAATCATTTTTTCTAATCATTTTATTCAGAAGTTGTTAAATAATTATTTTCTTTTTTAGATAAAGTATTAGTATATACTTTATTTCAAATTTGGTGAATAGGTGTCAGCACTCATTATTAGATAATATATGTGTATCTTATTTCTTCTTCTAGGTTTTTTTTTATTAATTTCATTGGTTTCTATAGCAGAAAAAAAAAAAAAAAAAAAAAAAAAA